>PJEL010001705.1_pt1 | contig 21446 bp, 25 predicted proteins | sample 1853271 | NCBI WGS metagenome assembly PJEL01 (sample SAMN08108733, study PRJNA415343) | Invertebrate metagenome, whole genome shotgun sequencing project. | host: Globobulimina | place: Sweden: Gullmar Fjord | collected 2015-08
ACCAGACTCAATAAAGCCTCAATGGTATGCTGCATATCCGTCGCAGCTTTAGCTATTCTATCTCTCTGCCTTGTCTGATATTCGGGTTCAGATTTTTGCTTAAGTAACCAGGTCGCCCCCTGAATGACGGTGAGAGGGGTTCTTAATTCATGGCTGGCATATCTGGCGAAGGCTTGTTCCTGTCGAATTAACTTCTCATTTTGTTGGCGGTAACGGTTAAGGCTATCCGCTAATTCATTAAACTCGGTGGCCGAGTCGCTTGGCACTGAGAAGTGGCTATTGGGATCGGTGGATTTTAGCTGCTGGCTCAACTGGGTTATGGGCGTTATCAATCTGCGGGTGAGCTTGATGATAGCGTAGCCAAACAGCAAAAAAAGCACCAACATGACGATGATGGATATCAGGTTAATGCTGCGCCATTCGGTTGGAGATAATTCGACATGTTCGGCATTCATGACGATCAGCAAGGGAAAGCGTTCACCATCTTGAATGTACTCACTGCGGTAAAGAAAAAGATCATTGAAATCGCTGTTCTGGATCTCATCGAGGAAACCGATAGGGTACTGAGCTAAGGCTCGATATTTTTCCGGTAGATCCTGAACGCGATTATAGGCCCGGATACTGGTTGTGATAATTAACGGGGATTTAGCCTCATGCTTGAATTGAACGATTGCCGTACCGGCACTTTGCTGTAATGTTCTGCGGTTTAACTCATCCTCCAACCAATACAGCATTGATTGACTGAGCACAAAGAGTGTGGCCCCTACGACTATGGCAATGAAGGCAAAATAGAGGCTAAGTTTGCTTGTCATTGTATTAGCTGGACTTCTTTTCGTGAGGGGGTTCAACATCAGTTGCTCGTTAGCTCAAGTTTAAAACCTATCTTAGGTACGGTGATCAGTATGGGGGTTTCGAAAGGTTTATCCAGCTGATTTCGCAGCTGATACATATGGCTGCGTAAAATATCATTACTCGGCGGAGTGTCGCCCCACAGCTCATCGATAAGCTCTTCTCGTTTTACGATATTGGGTGCTTTATGCATAAGATAATGCAAAATTTGATAGCAGGCTGGCGTGAGCGCGAGCTTTTTACCACCGCGATAGACTTGATGCTTTGCGGTATCGAGTTCAAGAGAGCCATATTTTAGTACACCTCGGGCGACTTTCCCCTGATGTCGGTTAATTAAGGCCGTTACTCTGGCGTTGAGCACATCTAAGTCGAAGGGTTTTGCCAGGTAGTCATCGGCGCCTGAGGCAAAACCATTTAAAAGATCTTGCTTATCATCCAGAGCCGTTAACATGAGAATGGGCGTGGTGCAGCCCATTTGTCGTAACTTTTTGGCTACGGTTAAACCATCCATCTTGGGCAGCATAAGATCTAAGATTATTAGATCGAAACATCCATCGAGTGCGAGCTTATAGCCTAGCTCACCATTAGCCGCAAAATCGACCTCTGTTCCCTGGGATTCAAAAAAGTCGGCAAGTATACCTGCCACATCCGGGTTGTCTTCGACAATGAGTAGTTGTGTTAAAGCCATCTGTTCCTCTGATTAACGATAGAAGCTAATTATTACACGATTTTGTAGAAGAAATGTCGATGATAATAAATTCACATAGTTAGCTGTATGTTTGCCTCAGTTTTCTGTTTATTGAAGGTTTCTTAGTATGGCACAGCCAACGTCCACAAATCGCGGTGATGGTCAGATTTGTCTCTCTATTCTTATTCCTATGTACAACGAGGCTGAAATGCTTCAGCCACTCTTTTCCCGTTTAAGCCAAGTGTTATCGAGTATCCCCGAGTCCTCTGAGATCGTATTTATAGATGATGGGAGTAGCGATAAGACCTGGGATCTACTGCAGCAGTTACCCGTCTCATCCAGTGAACATCAGTGTATTCGTCTGAGTCGAAATTTTGGTAAAGAGGCGGCGATGACCGCAGGATTAGAGCAGGCAAGGGGGTTGGCGGTTATCCTGCTCGATGCCGACCTTCAGGACCCTCCGGAGTTGATCCCTCAGATGTTGCAGGCTTGGAGGGAGGGCTTCGATGTTGTCAATATGAAGCGCAGGAAACGCTTGGGGGAATCCTGGTTTAAGCGTCTGTCTGCTGCCGCCTTTTATAGGGTGATCAATAGTATGGCTGAGTCGCCCGTTCCGGAGAATGTCGGAGATTTTAGGCTGATAAGCCGTCAGGTAGTAGACAGTATCAACGAATTACCCGAAAGAAATCGATTCATGAAAGGGATCCTGAGCTGGCCGGGGTTCTCTCAGACCGAGATACTGTTCGATCGTGATCCCCGCCATCTCGGAGAGACTAAATGGAATTACAGCAAGCTTATCGGTTTAGCGATGGATGGCATCACCTCATTTAGTATCAAGCCATTGAGGTTGGCGACTTGGGCCGGTCTACTCACCGCCTTCTCAGCATTTACCTACGGCGGTTGGGTATTTTTGAAGACGGTATTATGGGGCGGTGAGGTGGCTGGTTATCCATCATTGATGATAGTGCAGGTGGCTCTGGCCGGGGTTCAGCTATTGGCTCTGGGTTTGATTGGTGAGTATTTAGGTCGAGTATTTATGGAAGTAAAACAGCGGCCAATATACCTTATTCGCGAGGTCGAGCAGCAGCAAAGCACACGTACCAGTGTGAGTCATGCTGAGGTGGGTGAGAATGTTCGCTACCTGGAGTCGACGCGATGATCAATAGATTAAAATCCCTATCTCTGGGGCAATATTCTCTGGGCGTTTTGGTTACTGTTTTGTGTGTGCGTCTGGTGTCTCTCGCTTTTTATCCTTTGATGGATACCACCGAGGCGAGGTATGGTGAGATGGCCAGGTTAATGGCAGAAACCGGTAACTGGCTTACGCCGCTATTCGATTACGGCGTTCCCTTTTGGGGGAAGCCGCCGTTGCATACCTGGATGAGTGCACTGGGTATCGAGCTATTTGGTATATCGGAGTTTGCGGTACGCTTTCCCCATTGGCTGGCTGCCGTCGCGGTATTAACTTTGACTGGCTATTTTGCGAAACAGATAAAGGTTTCGGCTGTGCAAGTCGCCATTTTACTCACTACTACGGTTGTTTTTTATGTCAGTGCCGGCGCGGTCATGACCGATATGGCGCTGACGTTAGGCATGACTCTGGCTATGGTCGGCTTCTATCTGTGCTGGCAGGGCCGGTCCGTTTGGGGCTATGTGGGCTTTGTTGGTTTAAGTATTGGCCTGTTGGCAAAGGGGCCGGTTGTTCTGGTCTTGATGGGGCTGGCCGTGGGGCCGTGGTTAATATGGCAATACGGTCCGGTTAAACCATGGAAACTACTTTATCAGAGAGTGCCGCTCCTTGGTGGCTGTGCCCTAATGTTACTCCTTAGCCTCCCCTGGTACTTGATGGCAGAGCATGCGACCCCGGGCTTCTTGCAGTATTTTATTGTCGGAGAGCATTGGCTGAGGTTTGTCGATAGCGGCTGGCAGGGAGATCTGTATGGTTCGGCTCATGACGAAATCCGGGGCACTATCTGGTTTTTCTTTGCCGTATCGGCCTTGCCCTGGTCTCTGTTTATTCCAAGGGCGTTATGGCGCCTGTGGCAAGCAGGATGCGGCTTCGATAAAACAACTAAGTTCTTAATCTGCTGGATGTTATCGCCACTTATCTTATTCACGTTCGCCGGAAATATCCTACCCGCCTACGTATTGCCCGGGATCCCCGGCATGGGATTGCTCTTAGCCTACGCATGGCGTGGTGAGAAAATCCCTAAGCTCGAGCCCATTGCGCTCGGAGTCAGCGGGTTAATACTGGCGGCTGTTATTGTACTCAATCTGGGCCCGGCAAAGGAGAAGAGTGATAAGTGGTTGCTCGCTCAAAGAGCGCCGGCTATTGCGACCTATTATTGGAAAGACAATCGCTTTTCATCGAAATTCTACAGTCAGGGCAAAGCTAAACTGTTGAGCAGTGAGGCCGAATTACGCCAAGTGGCAGGTGTCCCTTTCTATTTGGTTGTCGGTAATGAAAACCGTGAAGAGTTAGTGGCACTTTCTCAATGTATCGATACGGCGAATACGCCAGAAAAGAGCTTGTTCCTATGTGGTACATAGTGCTCGATTACGTAAAACGCTGGTCGGGCTTGACTCTGGTTCAGCTGAAGTTTTTATTGGTGGGCGGAGTCAGCTTTCTTATCGACTTGTCGCTGTTTCTCTACCTGTCTCAGCAACTCCTATGGCCTCTTTTAACTGCAAGACTGGCCGCTTTTAGTGTGGCGTTGACGTTAACCTGGCTGGGTAATCGATTATTTACGTTCAGTCATCGAAAGAAGGTACATAAAGGTCAACAGTTTGCGATGGCCGTTATACTCGCTTGCAGTGCCGCGTCAGTGAATCTCACTGTTTTTTATCTGCTGAGTGAGCTGCTCACGCCCACTGGGGTTACCGCCACTATTTATCTGGCGTTAGGAGTGCTATCGGGCTTGATCGTAAATTGGCTAGGCTCCAACTATCTTGTATTTCGTCATTAATATCTCGAATGGTATGGCTGGCAATAGCCTGTCGATATGAGACAATGGTGATCTGGATTTTAGTCATAAACCGGATGCGGCGAGTGTCTGGTTTATGACTATTATTGCTTTTTAATAATTAAATATAATTTGCTGGGCAGGCTTGGAGTAAACATGCTTATTTCTAAAAATTCTTTTGTTGTGAAGGCTGTTTTGGGGTGTTCATTAATGGTTTTAGCCGGTTGTCAAACGACTAACCCTTATAGCAACGAGAGTCAAAATGCCAAGGCGACCAATGGTGCGCTGATCGGTGCCATTGCCGGTGCAGCCATCGGCGTTGCTTCATCGAGCCGTAGCGATCGTGGTAAGGGCGCGTTAATTGGCGCCGCATCGGGTGCTGCACTGGGTGGTGGTATCGGTTACTACATGGATACTCAGGAGGCTGAATTAAGAAAGCAGCTCCAATCGACCGGTGTCAGTGTGACTCGCAGTGGTGATAATATTGTATTGAATATGCCAAACGAAGTGACCTTTGGTGTGGATCAGACCGATCTGAGTTCAGGCGCGAAAAGAGTACTTAACAGTGTCGCTTTGGTGGCTAAAGAATACGATCAAACTCAGTTGAATGTGCTTGGTTATACCGACAGTTCAGGGGCCGAGTCATACAACTTAAGGCTATCGAAAATTCGTGCTATCGAAGTCGCTAACTACTTAGTCGCTCAGAAGATCGAATACGGCAGAGTGAAGTCGGAAGGTCTCGGGGAATCTCGCCCTATTGCGACTAATGCAACGACAGAAGGCCGAGCGCAAAACCGCAGAGTTGAGATCGTGCTAAGTCCATTACCACAAAGCTAAGTTTTAGCTGAAAGATAAAAGATATCAGGCTGCCAATTGGCAGCCTTTTTTTTGCTTCCAGCGCCCTCTGAAATTGGACATTTTGTCGCTGACTGGCGAGATAGCGGAGAGGTAATTCTCAGTTCGAAGAAGTTAACTCAAGCGACTATTGTGACAGGCTGTCCCTTATGGCTTGATAGCATTTTGGGTTTTAAGCGAATTGTGACGATGAAAATTAAAATGAATAAGTGGATAGCGACCATACTATTATTAACGCCTTTGATGGTTAACAGTGCTCCATTAGAGTTCAGGGCGGCGGGAAGTTTAAAGTCTGCGATGACAGAGCTGATTAGCGAGTATCAGAAAATAACTCCCCTTGAGGTCGAAGCTCAATTTGCGCCATCGGGCTTATTAAGAAAACGTATCGAACAGGGTGAGCATGTCGATCTGTATGCTTCGGCAAACATGAAGCATCCCTTAGCCTTGAGAGAAGCGGGTAATGGCAGCCCCGTAGTCATGTTCGCCCGCAATAAACTCTGTGCTATCGCCCAGCCTGAAGTTGCTGTCGATAGCGCGACACTGTTAGGTAAATTGCTCGACCCGAAAGTCAGAGTAGGTACCTCTACCCCTAAAGCCGATCCAGCAGGTGACTATGCATGGAAGTTGTTCGCTAAGGCTGACAAAATCTCATTCGGTGCGACATCGCTTCTGCAAGATAAAGCGCTGCAGCTAACGGGCGGCCCCGATAGTGCTAAAGCCCCCGAAGGGAAAAACCCTTATGGCTGGGTGATGGCAAATAAGCGTGCGGATATCTTTCTGACTTACTGCACCAATGCAGTATTGGCACAAAAAGAGGTGCCTGCTCTACAGATTATCTCGGTTCCCAAGGCCCTCTCGGTTGGCGCTAACTATGGCCTTATGGTGCTGAATGGGGATAAGAGCGAAGCTTCTGATTTGGCGATGTATATACTTTCTGAAGAGGGGCAGAAGATCCTGGCTGGTTACGGATTCGATGTGCCGTTATTGCCATAGTTTAATAGGTTATTGTTGTTCCAACAGAGTTGAGCCCTTAAGTTTATCGCTTAGGGCTCATCTCTGCAAAGCAAGTGTCGGTTAATTCAGTAAGAAGAATGTAGCTAAGCCTAAGAAGGCAAACAGGCCGATAACGTCGGTAACGGTGGTGAGCACCATTCCTCCGGCGAGAGCGGGATCGATATTCATTTTTTTAAGAAGTAACGGGATACTTGCTCCGGCAAAACCTGCCACAGTCATGTTAATAAGCATCGCGCCACCAATGAGTCCACCAAGTGCGATATCATCTTTCCAGAACCATATCGCCAGAAAGACTAATACGGACCAAAGAACTCCATTGAGGAAGCCGATGGCGAGCTCTTTACCTATCAACCAGCGAGAGTTACTTTGGCCAATCTGTCCCAGTGCGATACCACGAATAACCAGCGCTAATGTCTGATTACCGGCAACGCCTCCCATGCTTGGAACTATGGTCATCAAGATGGCAATGGTAGCGAACTGTTCTAATGTGCCTTCGAACATATTGCTTACTGAGGCCGCCAACAGCGCGGCGAAAAGGTTGATGGTTAACCATAGCGAGCGCTGTAAGGTACTTTTTATGACAGGGCCGAAGGTGTCGGCATCATCATCCATACCCGCCATCCCCATCATGGAATGCTCTGCATCTTCTCTGATGACGTCGACGACATCATCGATGGTGATACGGCCAAGCAAGCGGTTATCGTCTCCGATAACCGGCGCAGAGAGCCAGTCATGTCGTTCAAACAGCTGTGCTACTTCACTGTCTGACATGCCTACCGGAATGCCTTCAAGCTTTGATGCCATGATATCCCGAATAGAGGCGTTGGGATCGCAGGTGAGAAGATCTGAGATCCGTACACCACCGAGAAAACTGTCTTGTTTGTCGACGACATAGAGAGTATCAGTCGCCTCGGGCAGTTCACCTCTGATCCTGAGATATCGTAAAATCACATCAATATTGACATCGGGGCGCAGTGTGACCGTATCGGTATTCATGAGGCTGCCTGCGGTATCATCAGGATAAGAGAGAGCCTGTTCTACCCGGGTTCTATCCTGGCTGGTCATCGACTGTAGTACTTGATTAAATACGCTGTCAGGCAGACTTCGCAGGATATAGGCGAGGTCATCGGTATCCATGCGTGCGGCGGCTTTTGCGACTCTCTCAGGACTCATCTGCTTGATAAGGTTGTCTTTGAGTTCCTCACCCAGTTCATCGAGGATCTCACCGGTATGATCTTGATCTATCAGTTGCCACAATACTTGACGGGTTCTCGGAGGAGATGACTCGAGGATAAAAGCGACATCTGAAGCGGCCATATCATGAAGCATGCTTCTCACATGAACGAACATGCCACTGCCAAGGGCTTGTGTTAGCTGATTTAAACGCTGATCTGTGAGTTCATTGTCGAGTACTTCAACCGGCATAGCTTCCCTCCCTTAGAGTGTGTATTTGTGTTGCGTGTAATGTGTGAAAAGAGGTAAAAATGACGCTTAGAGTGTTAGTTTTCTGTTGTCTAGAAAATGAGATTCAGACGATTAACTCGCCTCATCAAATTTTGCATCTACAAGGGCACAGATGGCATCAAGTGCGGCGTTAGCATCTTTACCTTCCCCTAGCAGCGTGATAGTTTTTCCCATCCCGGTTTCCAGCATGAGTAATCCTAGCACACTGGCTGCGGAAGCCTTTTTATCCCCTTGTACTATCGTGACCTGAGCATCGAACTCAGATGCCAATATGGCGAGTTTAGTGGCTGCGCGAGCATGTAAACCTAGCTTGTTACAGATGGTGACCCGACGTTCCAATTTAGGCATTGCTTAGTTCACGATGGCGGGCTTTAACCATATGTTTGCTATTGCTAAATAGTTTCGCTAATTGGTCGGTGACATAGACAGATCTATGTTGTCCGCCGGTACAGCCTATGGCGATAGTCAGATAGCTACGATTATTTCTTTCAAGGTGCGGCAGCCATGTTTCTAACAGGTTTTCAATTTGCCAGATGAATTTATTAACCATAGGCTGCTGGCTGAGAAACAGCTGTACCGGTTCATCGAGGCCTGTCATGGGTCTTAGCTCCGGCTCCCAATGAGGGTTGGGGAGAAAACGAACATCGAACATAAAGTCGGCTTCGGAAGGCATGCCGTATTTGAAGCCGAAAGATTCAAAATTAATGACGAGTTCTTTATCTACAGTTCCCAATAAGATCTCTCGTACCTGATTACTCAGGTCGTAGATATTGAGGTTTGAAGTATCTATGTAGTGATCGACCAGCTTAGAAACCGGCTCGAGCAGTAACCTTTCATGCTCAATCGCCTCTTTCAAAGACGTTTTACTTCTCGATAGTGGATGGAGTCGGCGGGTTTCGCTGTATCGTTTCAGCAGAACTTCATCTGAAGAGTCGAGAAAGAAACTGAGTAACTCAGTTTCTGCAGGCAGGTTGGAAAGTTGTTTTTCCAGCTCTTTTTCCTGCTCAGGCATGTTACGAACGTCGACACTGATGGCGACAAGTTCGGTACTACCTTTAAGTTGATCGAGTAGTGAGTCCATGAGCGGTAGAGGCAAGTTATCGACACAATAGTATCCAAGGTCCTCTAAAACCCTGAGGGCGACAGATTTTCCCGATCCGGACCGACCGGATACCATAACCAGTTTCATTGAGTAATTACCTGATAGAGTTCTGATTCATCTTGTGTTTTACGTAACTGCTTCAATATCAGTTTATCATTGAGTTTCTCTGCCATAGTCGACAGGGTACTCAAATGCTGCTCACATTGATCTGCAGGCACTAATAGCGCAAATAGTATATCTACCGGCTGTTTATCAATCGAGTCGAAAGCGATTGGCTCTTCACACTTGATTAGAACTGCAACTGGTTGACTTATATTGGTTAATCTCCCGTGAGGAATTGCAATACCGTTACCTATCCCCGTGCTGCCCATCTTCTCTCTAGCCAATAGGCTTTCAAATATCTCTTGAGAGGTAAGGGTCGGGTACTGGACAGCCGCAAGATCGCTGATAAGTTCCAGTACCTTTTTCTTACTGCCCGGAGTGGCGCAGGTTGTGCACTCCGGCTGCAGGATCTTACTAAGTTCCATTATTAATGTTTTGTTAGCTTCTCTTTGTGTTTAATAACCTGACGGTCTAGCTTATCAATCAGGGAGTCAATGGCGGCATACATGTCCGCATTTTCAGACGTAGCAAAAACCTCACCACCGGAAAGATGGAGTTTTGCTTCCGCTTTTTGCTGCATTTTCTGAACATTTAAAATAACGTGCACATTATTGATCTGATCGAAATGTCGTTCAAGTTTAGTAAACTTTTCTTCAACGTATTGACGTAGTGATGTTGTAATTTCAATGTGGTGCCCTGTTAGGTTTATTTGCATAGAATTACTCCTCCGTTTCCGATTGTGTTATGTAAACTAACTCTTGCTTATGATCTCAATAACGCTTTATAAACTCTTACGCTGATTCGATGGGGGGATGAGCAGAGCTTCACGATATTTGGCAATCGTTCGCCTCGCCACTTTTATCCCTTGTTCCCCCAGTAGCGTCGCCATTTTACTGTCGCTCAGGGGCTTCTTCTGGTTTTCGGCTGCGATCAACTTCTTAATGAAAGCGCGTATCGCAGTCGATGAACATTCTCCACCATCATCCGTACCGACATGACTGGAGAAGAAGTACTTTAATTCAAATATCCCTCTGGGGGTATGCATATACTTCTGTGTCGTGACACGTGAAATGGTTGATTCATGCATTTCAACCGCTTCGGCGATGTCGTTCAGCACCATAGGCTTCATCGCTTCTTCACCGAACTCGAAGAAACCTTGTTGAAATTTCACTATGCAGTTAGAGACTTTCAGCAGGGTCTCATTACGACTCTCCAGGCTCTTAATAAACCACTTAGCCTCTTGCAGATGACCTCGAATATATTGCCCATCGGCTTGATTCTTAGTACTTTTGGCCATAGAGGCATAGTGCTGATTGACATTGATTTTAGGCATGTAATCCGGGTTTAACTCCACGACCCAGCGACCTTTCTTTTTGGTCACTGTGACGTCAGGAATCACATACTCATCTCGCCCAGGGGTAATAGCCAGCCCGGGTCTGGGATTAAGTGTCTGGATCAGTGCAATAGCTTCTCTGAGATCATCTTCTTTCAATTTAGTCTTGCGCATTAGCAGGCGGAAATCACGTCCGGCGATGAGATCTAAATGTTCTTTGATCAAGAGTCTGGCGTTGTCGATATGAGGCGTCGTGTCGGCATATTGGGCGAGCTGAATCGAGAGACATTCACTGAGATCTCGTGCCGCAATACCGATAGGATCGAAGTGCTGAACACGCTTGAGTACGGCTTCAACTTCATCCTGTTCAATTTCAGGATCGCCCATTGCCTCGAGGATATCGTCGACACTTTGAGTTAGGTAACCGCGTTCGTCGATGGCGTCGATAATGGCGGTGGCGATGGCCAGATCATTATCGGAGAAAGGGGTGAGGTTTTTTTGCCATTCAAGGTGTTCATATAAGCCTTCGCTGGTTTCACCTTGAAAGGGCATATCGTCATCGCGCATTGCCCCGGAACTGGAGTTTGGGGTCGCAGTATAGACCTCGTCCCACGTGGTATCCATGGGAAGATCTTCTGGCATGGAATCTTGGGTCAGTGCATCCGATGTCTCGACGGCTGAGCTATCTTGCGGGCCTTCGTTATCTGCATCACCCTCTGCTGAAGCGCTGTATTCGGGCTCATCACTGGCTTTACTATCACTATTGACGGGCTCTGCATCGACTTGCTCTTCATCCAACTCAAGTAGTGGGTTGGAGTCTAATGCTTGTTGGATCTCTTGTTGCAGTTCCAGCGACGAAAGCTGCAAAAGGCGTATTGCCTGTTGCAGCTGTGGTGTCATGGTTAACTGCTGACCCATTTTGAGCTGGAGTGACGCTTTCATTTACCGCTATTCCCTTATTTGTAATTATAAAATGAGAAAGCCTGCTAAATAATTTTTGGGGTTTCTCTGCCCCCTTGACTCGCTATCTGTTTGCGAGTCTTAACGAATCTGTTACTTGAAAATCGACGCTATAGATTAACTATAGCTTGAATTGTTCACCTAAGTACACAGCCCGTACCTGCTGATTGTCCAAGATTTCGGCAGGGGTGCCTTCTGCTATTAAGTTTCCGTGACTCACGATGTAGGCGTGCTCACAAACGTCCAGTGTTTCACGAACGTTATGGTCTGTGATTAGCACGCCAAGCCCTCGACTCTTGAGCTGTAAGATGATTTTCTTTATGTCGATAACGGAAATTGGATCGACGCCGGCAAAGGGTTCATCGAGTAAGATAAATTTAGGGTTTGCCGCCAATGCTCGTGCAATTTCGACTCGTCGACGTTCACCACCAGACAAGGCCATACCGAGGCTGTCTCTGATATGAGTAATATGGAACTCTTCTAACAGGTGTTCAAGCTGCTCTTCACGTGCATTGTTACTCATCTCTGAGCGGGTCTGTAATACCGCCATGATGTTATCTCTGACCGAGAGTTTACGAAAAATACTGGCTTCTTGAGGCAGATAACCTATCCCTTTTCTGGCGCGTAGATGCATTGGATCTAAGGTCAGGTCATCATCGTCGATAAAGATGCGTCCCTTATCACTCTGCACTAAGCCGACCACCATATAAAAAGTGGTGGTTTTTCCTGCACCATTTGGGCCTAACAGGCCGACAATTTGCCCCGTTTTGACTGTGAGACTCACATCTTGTACAACGGCACGACTCTTATAGCTCTTGGCAAGGTTAACGGCCTTTAGCGTCATCTCGCTCATTTGGGCTCCTGTTTTATAGTCGCTTGCTCCGGCTGAGTCTCTTTCTTCGTCTCAGGTTCATCTGATGGTGTTGGTATTTGCTGTTCAGGCTTTGTCTCTTCCTGATAGTTTTCAGGTTGAATGATAGTGATCACTCTGTCATTACCGGTACTCTCTGCAATGAGCTGTTGCTTAGCGATGTTGTAACGGATCTGGTGGCCCGTTACCTGGCTGCCAGCCTGTTCCAGAGTGGCATTTCCGATAAGGGTTAAGGTTCGACTGGAGAGTTCGTAGCGTATCTCTTTGGCACTCGCTGATGCCGGGCGACCATCTTCCATTATCTGTGAATAGGTGGCAGGGCTTCCCGTTGCAACCAGTATCTTTCCGCCGTCTTTCTCTTTAGAAAATGCCCTGAGCTCATCGGCCAGGATCTTTACTGAACCCTGCGTGACTTCGACGGGTCCGTGGAAGATGATCTGGTTATTTTTAATATCAGCTTCCTGACTGGCGGCAGAGATCTTAACTTCTTGTTTCAGATCGTCCAGTTTAGCCATACCACTAAAACTAACTAAAGATAGTAAGGCGATGATAAGTAATTTATTTTGCTTCATATATTCCTTCAACCTGACTGGTTAATTGCACACTCTGAGCATTAAGGTCTGCGTAGAGTCCAACCCCTTTAATCTTAAAATCGCTACCTGTGATATAGATATCGCGATCCGATGTCATCACCATAGTATTTAGATCTAATTCAAGGTAAGTCGTTTTAATTGTCTGAACAGGCTCTTCTGGGCTAATAGCATCAATAATAACATCCTTCTCCAGAATCACTTTACCCGATTTCTTGTTCAGTGTTCCCTTCGATGATCGAAGGCGCCATTGAGCTTGTCCCTTATCGGGGTAAACCAGATAGATGGGCTGTGTGAAGTAGGTCATGTTGGCCTCTTCAAAGTGCTCCATATGTGTCGCTGTAACCCGGCTATTAACCAGGCCTAACTCGTTATACTCTACGCTTCGCAGGTTATCGGCAACATAGTCCGGTCGAAGGCTGGCATCTATTGCCACCTCCTCTTCGCCTCTTTTCGATTGCACCTGCCAATAAAGTATTAAGGCCATACCAAAGAAAGCGATAATGGCCAGAGTCACTCTGTTCATATACTCATTCCATGAGCGGTATCGAACTTATCCTGGCTGAGTAACAAAAGATCCGTCAATTCACGCAATGCACCGTGGCCACCACGAATATGCGTGGTGAAGTCGACATGTTGCTTAACATAAGGGTGACCGTCGGCGACGCACACAGATAACCCCACCTGCCTCATCACCGGAAGATCGACCATGTCATCACCAATATAGGCGACCTGTTCAGGGCTGACATTATAGAGAGCGAGCAGGTCCTGATATGGCACCATCTTGTCGTCTACACCTTGGTAGATATGGGTGATCCCAAGCGCTGTCATACGGTCTTCGACGATCTGAGATTTACGCCCTGTGATGATAGCGACGGGAATATCACTGGTCAGCAGAGACCTGACTCCGTAGCCGTCTCTGGTATGAAAGGTTTTCAGCTCTTCACCGCTGTTACTCATATAAACCAGGCCATCGGAGAAGACACCATCAACATCACAGATGAGTAACTTGATATTTTTTGCTTTTTGCCAAACATCTTCACTTATCGGACCGTAAAAACCTTGATGTGACATGTTAAGCGCCTCCCGCTTTGATTGTGCGTAAATGGTTCAATGTACTGTAACACCTTGTCTGGCCGGTTAAATCGGGCTCTGACATGATTAGATAACCCCAGCCTTTACCATATCCAGCATGTTTAATGCGCCAATTGGCTGTTCTAGCTCATCGATGACAATCAGGCCGTTAATGTCTTTCTCTTCCATCACTTTCAATGCTTCGGCTGCCAAAATATCTTCGGAAACGGTTACGCAACCTCTGCTCATGACATCACTTATCGAGGTCTTTCTCAGGTTGACGTCGGCGTCGATCACTCTGCGCAGATCACCATCGGTAAAGATACCGACGAGTTTATTATCATCATCGACGACGGCCGTCATTCCCAGCCCTTTCTTTGAGATCTCATATAGCGCATCTGTGATACAGATATTATGGCTGACCAGAGGGAGCTCGGAAGCTTTATGCATAACATCGCTAACTTTAAGCAGTAATTTTCGGCCTAAGCTACCGCCTGGGTGTGATAGGGCAAAATCATCCTTGGTAAAGCCTCTGGCCTGTAGCAGTGCGACGGACAGAGCATCTCCCATGACTAAGGTGGCTGTCGTGCTGGAGGTCGGTGCAAGCCCCAGAGGACAAGCCTCTTCCGGTACTTCGATACACAGATGTACGATAGACAGCTTTGCCATATTTGATTCGGGCTTACCCGTTACGGCAATGATTGGCAGTCCCATTCGTTTGATCACCGGCATCAAGGTGAGAATTTCACTGGCTTCACCTGAGTTGGAGATAGCTAAGATGATATCATTTTCACTTAGAACGCCAAGATCGCCGTGGCTGGCTTCACCTGGATGAACGAAGAATGCGGGGGTGCCGGTACTGGCTAAGGTTGCCGAAATCTTATTACCGATATGTCCGGATTTGCCCATCCCCATCACGATGACCTTACCGGTACATTCGAGGATCAGCCGACACGCCGTGGCAAACTCTGCAGAATCTACATATTGGTATAGATTATCGAGAGCATTTCGTTCGATATCGATAACATTTCTGCCCCATTGGCGTAATTGAGTTTCATCTACCATTTTGATCTCTCTGTTGATTCGGCTTTATCACTCTCGGGATTAAGCGAGAAAAAGGACTGCTTGGTACGCAACAAAAGTACAAAGTAACACAACACCATGCCAAGGCTTTAATTGGCGAACGCGTCCACTAAGTAATATGAGAACAGCGAGAGCGCTGCTGGTTGCGAGTACCATATAAAAATCTCGCGTGCTGGCCGCGGCATCAACCTCTCCGGGAGCGATAATGCCAGGCAATGCCAGTACTGCGAGGATATTGAATAAGTTTGAGCCGACTATGTTACCTATGGCCAGATCGTCTTCTTTCTTGAGCACACCGGCTACACAGGCTGCAAGTTCGGGCAAGCTGGTACCGATAGCTATAATCGTCAGGCCTATCACGAGGTCAGACAGGTGATAGGCTTTGGCAATGCCTACGGCTCCCTGTACCATCCAGTCCGCCGAAAGGGGTAATAATATGATGCCGACGACCAACCAGAGCACAGCTTTATGTGTTGGGACTCCTTTAGGGATCTCGTCATCGGCTTCAACTTCTAGCGGATCATGATTCTTATTGGTTAATCCATGCCAGATAAGATAACCCATGAGGATAAAAAACAGCCCCATCAGCATGAATCCTTCTATGCGGGTGAGAAAACCATCATGAAGGAAGTAGCCGGCAATCATCGTTGCACCGAGCATCAAAGGAATTTCACGCAGTAAGGTCTGAGAGCTGACTGAGATAGCGCCTAATAATGCAGTTATCCCTAAGATAAGAGTGATGTTGGCAACGTTTGATCCCAGTACATTACCGATGGCGGTATCTGTCATGCCTTCCATTGAAGCGGTTGCGGCAACGAACATCTCTGGGGCGGAGCTTCCCATCGCGACAATGGTCAGTCCTATCAACATTGGAGGAAGTCCGAGGTTTCTTGCAAAGGCTGCAGCGCCATAAACAAATTTGTCAGCACTCCAAACCAGGGCGCCCAATCCAGCGATAAGCATGAAAATATTAAATAACATCAAATTACATTCTGAAGATAGTCTGACGCGCATTTTCGCTGGAAATGAGCAAAATTGAAAGTATTGAGGCAAGATAGTGTCGATTCAGTTGTACCGAATAGGGCAATTACGTACAATTTGCCTCTTTTCTTTCGCCAGACTTCCCAATTATTGTGGAATGTGCGCGATATGAGATCATAAAGATGAGACAACAAAAAGCATTAAGTGTTTCTTTGTCTTTCGTCTGACGAGTCGTCTTCTCACCCTTTGCATAAATGGAAGTGAAATGAATCACCAGGTGTCAATCGAGCCGAAACCATTGGTTGAAATTCAGAATTTGAATTTCAGCAGGGGTGAGCATGTCATTTTTGATGATATCAGCCTGTCTATCCCCAAGGGGAAGGTTACCGCCATCATGGGGCCCAGTGGGATTGGTAAAACGACCCTGTTGAAATTAATGGGTGGACAGCTGAACCCTGATTCTGGGCGTGTGTTATTTGATGGGCAAGATGTACATAGGTGCAACCGGGAAGAGTTGTTCAATATGCGTAAACGAATGAGCATGTTGTTTCAAAGTGGTGCACTTTTTACCGATATGAATGTGTTCGACAATGTCGCGTTTGCATTAAGGGAGCACTCAGGTTTATCTGAGGAGATCATTAAGCGAATTGTACTGATGAAACTTGAAGCCGTCGGACTGCGAGGCACGGCATCTATGATGCCCAGTGAGCTTTCCGGAGGAATGCAACGCAGAGCAGCCCTTGCCAGAGCGATAGCGCTCGAGCCTGAGATGGTGATGTACGATGAACCTTTTGCCGGTCAAGATCCTGTCTCTATGGGGGTCCTGGTTAAATTGATCAGTGAGCTGTCTGATGCGCTTCAATTAACGTCGGTGGTTATCTCTCATGATGTACAAGAGGTACTGAGTATTGCCGATTATGTTTATGTGATGGCCGATAAGCGAATCATAGCTCACGGGACTCCACTTGAGTTAAAAAATGCTGACAATCCTCAATTGAAACAGTTTATTGGCGGAGAACCTGATGGTCCGGTCCCGTTCCATTTTCCTGCTGAAGATTACCAAAAGGAGTTAGTAGGCTAGCGATGATGGAGATAAATCACATTTTCTATTATAAGTGTCATTGCATCATTCATAGGAGTGGTCAATGAATATGACTAATCAACTGGCGAGTCTTGGTCGACTGACCATAGATTTTGTTGTCGGACTCGGGCGTGCAGGTTTAATGCTGTGGGGAGCGATAGCACGTAAACCCAGGATTAAAGGCTTCCCATTATTTGTTAAGCAGTTATACGTTGTCGGTGTGCAATCGATGGTGTTGATTTTTGTTTCGGGACTTTTCATTGGCATGGTGTTAGCCCTTCAGGGCTATAACATCTTAGTCGGTTTTGGTACCGAAGAGAGCCTGGGTCCGATGGTGGCCTTGAGTCTCCTGCGAGAGTTAGGTCCCGTGGTGACAGCGTTGTTATTTGCGGGCCGCGCCGGATCGGCACTCACTGCAGAAATTGGTTTGATGAAGAGTACCGAACAGCTGTCGAGTCTGGAGATGATGGCTATCGATCCTCTGAGACAGATTATCGCGCCCAGATTTTGGGCCGGAGTGGTGAGTCTGCCTCTGTTAGCCCTAATATTTACCGCCGTGGGGATCTATGGCGGACATGTGGTGGGAGTCGAATGGAAAGGGATAGATAGCGGAAGTTTCTGGTCGATTCTTCAGGCGTCTGTCGAGTGGCGAGAAGACATAGTTAATTGCATAATTAAGAGTCTGGTATTTGCTGTGGTTGTGACTTGGATAGCTCTGTATCGAGGCTATCGGGTTATTCCTAACCCCGAAGGGATCAGCAAGGCAACAACGCAAACAGTGGTTCAGTCTAGCTTGGCTGTATTGGCGTTGGACTTCTTGCTTACCGCAGTGATGTTTGGTCGTTAATGGATGATATTCAAACCTAGAGTGGAAATGAGAGAATGTTAACTCGAAAAATTGAAGTTTTAGTGGGGCTATTTCTATTGTCAGGATTTGCCGCATTTTTAGTCTTAGTCTTTAATGTAGCTAATATTGAAGTAAAGACGGGAGATAGTAGCTATACCCTCTATGCTAAGTTCAGTAACATTGGCGGCTTGAAAGTTCGTTCGCCGGTTAAAGTCGGCGGTGTGGTTGTGGGCCGAGTGAGTGCGATTAAACTGGATTCGTCTGAATTAGTGCCCATTGTCGAGCTGTCGATGGATAAAGAGTTTAATCAGTTTCCTGAGACTAGTAGTTTATCTATTTTGACCTCTGGATTACTCGGTGAACAGTTTTTAGGCCTGACTCCAGGGTTTGAGGATGAGGATATTGCCATGTTAGTCGATGGCGATCGTATTGATGATACTCATTCCGCACTCGTGCTGGAAGATCTGATAGGTCAGTTCCTGTATAGCACCTCTTCAAAGGATTAAGAGATGAGAATATATAATCACATAAATAAGTTAGCGGCTTTACTTCTACTGATGGTTTTCAGTGCTTCGGCTCATTATGAAGACTCGGAAGTGAACACCATGGATCCCTATGATATGGTGGAAGCGGTTGCAAATAGGACTTTTGACAGATTTTATCATGATATTGACATAATTAAGACCAATCCTGACCACCTTAAGGTGATAGTCTCGGATGAGTTGATGCCTTATATTGATTATAAGTATGCTTCCTACAAGGTTATGGGGACTTACTTAAAGAAGACAACCAAAGAGCAGAGGGAACGCTTCGTTACCGCGTTTCAGGGGTATTTGATCTCAACCTATGCTCAAGCGTTTACCGAATACACTGATCAGAAAATTAAATTTGCCCCGCCGGCAGATTTTACCCATGAAAAGATGGTGAATGTGAATGTACTGCTAGTCGATGCGGGTCGTCCTCCAATTAAACTGCAGTTCAGAGTTCGCCGTTTGAAAGATGATAGCTGGAAGGCGTTCGACCTTGTGGCTGAAGGGGTGAGTCTACTTGCATCGAAAAGCTCTGAAATATCGAACCTCATCCGTCAAAAGGGCATCGATACTGTGATCCTTGATCTGGAGCAACGTAATCAAGGACATATTATTCGAGATCCCAAAGGGAAAAAGGTTTAAGTGGCAGAATTTATTGAAGATGGTGTGGTGTGTCGAGTAAGCGGCCGCTTATCTCAAGTTGAAGTTGTGAGACTTTGGCGTGAGAGAGACTCCTTAATGAGTAAAAGAATTCAAGTTATTGATTTGTCAGCATTGTCCTACAGTGATAGTGCCGGGGTTGCTTTTCTATTAGAGCTACTAAGCTTGGCTAAGGCTGAAAACAGAAAGCTTGTGCTGACCTCGCCATCGACTCAATTATTAAAATTAATCGGTTTATATGATTTAGAACTCTTCTTCAGCGAAGAAGCATTACAAGGTAAATAGAACCATGGATTCCAACGAAACAGAACAAGTTAACGAAGAAACAGCCAAACTGAAAGAGCTGGAACAGCTGCTATTGGATGCACTTTCATTAGATGAAGTTCATGTGACCCAAGCTGGTACTCACTATAAAATCGTTGCCGTAGGCGAGTGTTTCGATGGAATGGGACGAGTGAAGCAGCAGCAAACAATTTATGGACCGTTAATGGAACGTATCACCAGTGGTGAACTACATGCGCTAACGATCAATGCTTTCACGCCGACACAATGGAAGCGTGAAAAAGTATTTAACATGTAAGCTGAGAGCGAAAGTGGATAAATTAAAAATTGAGGCGAGCGAAGCGCTTGCCGGTAATGTTGTTATATCGGGTGCAAAGAATGCTGCATTGCCTATCTTGATGGCAGGTGTCTTAGCTGAAACCGATTTTGTTGTTACTAATGTACCCGATCTACGAGATGTAAATACCAGTTGTGAACTTCTTCGTTGCCTTGGCGCCGAAGTCAGTCGCAGTGATAACAGTGAAGTGCGTATCTCTACGACCTCGCTGGATCATTTTTGTGCGCCTTATGATCTGGTTAAAACGATGCGAGCGTCAATCCTTATTCTAGGTCCCCTGTTGGCTCGCTTTGGCACCGCCGACGTGTCATTGCCTGGCGGTTGTGCTATCGGTGCACGCCCGGTCAACCTGCATCTACAGGGTTTAGAGCAGATGGGTGCTAAAATCGAAGTCGAAGAGGGCTATATTAAGGCTCGTGTCGATGGCCGATTAAAAGGTGCGCATATCTTTATGGATATGATCAGTGTCGGCGCAACCGAAAACTTATTGATGGCCGCCACACTTGCCGATGGTGAGACCATCATCGAGAATGCAGCCCGTGAGCCTGAAGTTATCGACTTAGCGAACTGTTTGATCGCCATGGGGGCAAAAATTGAAGGTGCCGGCACTGACTCGATTCGTATTCAAGGTGTTGAATCTCTGAAGGGGTGTCATTACCGTGTTATGCCAGACAGAATCGAGACGGGTAGCTTCTTAATTGCGGCTGCGGTAACCCGTGGCAAGATACGTTGTGTTGATGCCGATCCCTCTACTCTTGAAGCCGTACTGGCTAAGCTTGAAGACGCGGGAGCGAGCATTACAACGGGTAGTGACTGGATTGAGCTGGATATGCAAGGTAAGCGTCCAAAGGCCGTGAATATCAAAACGGTTCCCTATCCTGGTTTCCCGACAGATATGCAGGCTCAGTTCTGCCTGTTAAACGTGTTAGCCGAAGGGACGTCGACGATTACCGAAACCATTTTCGAAAATCGCTTTATGCACGTTCCTGAGTTGATCCGTATGGGTGCTAACATGGAACTCGAGGGCAATACCTGCATCATTCAGGGAATTGAAAGACTCAATGGGGCACAGGTGATGGCGACCGATTTGAGGGCTTCCGCCAGCTTAGTTATCGCCGGACTCGTGGCCGATGGTACGACGATCGTGGATAGAATCTATCATCTGGACCGCGGTTATGAGCATATAGAAAACAAGTTTAAAGGATTAGGCGGGCACGTAGAGCGTACTAAATAACCTGATTTTTTTGCTGTTTAATCTAAAGCCATTGATGATCATTATCGATGGCTTTTTTATTGCCGCTAAATTCACGCTGAGCGATCACATCTTTATATTAGATCACTATGAATGTTAGCTTTCTGTGGTAAGTTCAGACTATGCCGACATTTATCACCTTTAATATTTACCTCTTCTATGGCCTGGTTTTTTTTTCAATAGGCTGTGTGGTTGTATTTCGAAATTTTAAATATAGCCAACTTAAAATAGCGCCAACCCTCTGGGCGCTGGCACTGTTTGGCTTCTCCCATGCTTTTCATGAGTGGTCAGAGCTATACCTTCTGGAATTTAGCGATGATATTCCCGATAAGTATCACATGATGGCTGAGTGGCTCAGGCTCTTAAAGCTGTTTCTATCCTATGCCTCCTTGATGGTGTTTGCCTGGCTATTGTTTAGTATTGGCTCAAAACGGCTGGCAAGATTTGGACACACTAGCGTCGCATTGATGTTTTTGGCGTACTTAGTGACGGTTATTTACTACTCACACGCTATCTATCTCGCCGATA
>PJEL010001706.1_pt1 | contig 21440 bp, 22 predicted proteins | sample 1853271 | NCBI WGS metagenome assembly PJEL01 (sample SAMN08108733, study PRJNA415343) | Invertebrate metagenome, whole genome shotgun sequencing project. | host: Globobulimina | place: Sweden: Gullmar Fjord | collected 2015-08
ACCGGGCCATCCAGCTTGTCTGGCAGGCGGCGCCCGGCTGGACCCTGGCTAACCTTTTTTTACAGGTTGTCCAGGGGATACTGCCATTGGCAACTCTTTATCTCATGGAGCTGATTGTGGATGGCGTGATGCTTTCAATAAGCGCTGCCGACAAGGCTGAGGCATTTAACCAGGTCATATTTTTTATAGCCATTGCTGCGGCTATAGCCCTGCTTAATGCGCTCTGCCAGTTACTGGCCAACATGGCCAACCAGGCCATGTCGCTGGCGGTCACCGACCATGTTTTTGACCTCATGCATGCCAAATCCGTCGAGGTGGACCTGGAATATTACGAGAACCCCCAGTACTTTGACACCCTGCACCGGGCCCAGCAGGAAGGGCCCTACCGCCCCACCGCCATTGTTAATGATCTGGTCAGGCTGGTGCAAAACTCTGTCATGCTGCTGGCCATGGCCGGCCTGCTCATAACCCTGCACTGGATTATCGCCGTTATTCTATTTGCCGCGGTCCTGCCAGGTATCGCTGTCCGTATCCACTATTCGAACAAATTGTTTCAATGGCACCGGCAGCGAACCAGGACAGAGCGACAGGCTTCCTACCTGAACTGGATACTCACCGGCGACATGTACGCCAAGGAAGTGCGGCTGTTCGGTCTCGGCGACCTGCTGATCGACCGGTTCAGCAGTCTGCAAAAGAAACTCCGCATAGAAAAGCTCCTGCTTGCCAAAAAACAATCCATGGCAGATTTTCTGGCCCAGACCAGTGCTACAGTCGCGGTATTCGGCTCCTTTGCCTACATTGCCTATAAAACAGTGCACGGCTATATAACGCTTGGTGACATGGTTATGTTTTTCCAGGCATTCCAAAGGGGTTTGAATGCCATGCGCGATCTGCTCGGCGGCATGGCTTCCCTGTACGAAAACAACCTGTTCCTGTCAAACCTCTTTGATTTCCTGACGCTTACGCCCAAGGTAAAACAACCTAAACACCCCAAACCTGTTCCACTTCCCTTGCAACAGGGAATTGTTTTTGACAGCGTCAGCTTTCAATACCCGTCCTCCACCCGTAAGGTCCTTGAGGATGTATCTCTCGCCATTGCGCCGGGCGAGACAGTTGCCCTGGTCGGCAGGAACGGCTGCGGCAAGACCACCCTGGCCAAACTCCTGTGCCGGCTCTATGATCCACAGCATGGCTCCATTGCCTTTGACAGCATTGACCTGAAAGAGTTCGACATCAAGTTGCTGCGGCGGCAGATCAGCGTGTTGTTCCAGGATTTTGCCAAGTACTACCTGACCGCCAGTGAAAATATCTGGTTCGGCAATATTGAACTGGGCAGAGAGGAGTTGCCCATAAAAAAAGCTGCCCAGCAGGCTGGAGTTGATGAGTTGATCACTGAACTGCCGGGGGGCTATGAAACTATCCTTGGCAAATGGTTTGATAACGGCGAGGAACTGAGCCGGGGGGAATGGCAGAAAATCGCCCTGGCAAGGGCATTTTTACGAAAATCACAGATTATCCTGCTTGACGAACCGGCCAGTTCATTAGACCCGCAGGCTGAATATGAGATCTTCCAGCGGTTTAAAGAACTGGCAGCAGGAACAACCGCCATATTTATCAGCCATCGTTTATCAACGGTCAAAATGGCTGACCGTATCTTTGTAATGGATAAGGGCCGGATTGTGGAAAACGGTACATATGAGGATTTGATGCAAACCAAGGGGAGATTTGCGGATCTTTTTGAGCCCCATGACTAACTGATTTTTAATCGCCTGAAATTATTTTTACCAAATGCGATTTTTTTACTTGCCATGACCACCACATTGTGGTACCTTGACTTCACCCAAAGCCTTGGCCCTGCTACATTTCTTGTTCTCACCCCTCTTTGAACGCCCATCAACAAATCAGTTATCCAAGAAATGCCACAGCAGGGCCTTTCTTTTTTATTTTTTTTGCAGATAATAAATTCGCCGATGACGCTGATGACAGCAGCAGGCTATTTACGCCTTTTGGGCTTTGAGCCGTCGCCCTTGCCCCAATGATGATCCTGGCCGAATCGCTCGAACCACCAGTCGTCACCCTCAAGGGATTCATCTTCACCCGGAGCCAGGGGAAAGGCATAGTTTGCACAGTACTCCAGGAGTAAGTGATAGGCTTCAGTGAGTTGGTGCATCTCAACTTTCTCAACTGCTTTTTTCGATGTTTTTTTAACGTCGGGATGATGCTTTTTGGAGAGGCGCCGGAAGGCTTTTTTTATCTCATCAAGGGTGGCCTGCTTATCCAGGCCTAGCAATTGCGCTGCCCTGGTTATCTGTTCCCATTCTTCGCGGGTCATTCTGAACTGCCTTTGTCTTTTTTCATGCTCTTTTCCGTGCCTGCCAGCAAACGCTTGATATTATCTGCATGCTTAATCCAGATCAGCACACCGATAAAAAATGCCAGGAAGACATGGTTGGGAGTACCGCCGAGCAGCCAGATCCACAAGGTCAGCAGTGCAGAGACCAACAAAGAACCCAGGGCAACAAACCCAGAGAAATATACAACTGCCACAAAGATAAGCAGGCTGATCAGCACAGCCACAGGCTCAAGCACTAAAAAAACTCCCAGGGCTGTTGCCACACCCTTGCCACCCCTGAATTTCAAGTAAATGGGAAAGATATGGCCCAGGAAGGCGGCACCGCCGCACAATGATAAAATCCTGTCCAGATCATTTGAACTAACCTCTATTCCTGCATTGACAAAATACCAGTGTGCCGCCAGCATCGGAACCACCGCCTTTAACACGTCGCCGACAAGGGTCAGGATTCCCAGTTTTTTGCCCAGCAACCGCGTCACATTGGTGGCGCCGATATTACCGCTGCCCTGCTTGCGGATGTCTACACCCGTAACCCTGGAAAGAATCAGCCCAAAGGGAATGGAACCGATCAGGTAGGATATAACTATAAATAAGTAAAGCATCTGTTCGTTTATATACGTTGAGTTGTTGAGCTATCAGTCATTTTATTTCTTGCTTTTTCGAAACACAGGTTCCACCCTGCTCCGCTCCGCATAGGCGACTATCTCATCATAGTATTGCCGCACATACGGGCAGTCCCACACCGCCAGGATCTTCTCTCTGGCCATATAAACCTGGATCATTTTTCCATCACTGCGCTTGGCCTTTTCTGCGAGTTCTTCGACAATATATGGAAAGATCTGCGGCTGGCGGCATACTGCCGGGCGCTTAGCATAGACCCGGCACCTTTTTGTTTCAGTTGCCAACTGAGGGCATACTGAGCCACGCGGCAGAATCAGGCTCCAGCCGTTCTGCCAATGGTACAGGGCCATGTCATGCTTGTAAAAAGGTGCGCCATCAATATCCAAAGCTGTATCAGACTGTGCAGTCAGGTTGCGGCTTTCATCATTGTCAACTCTCTGCAGTTCAAAGAGATCAATTTCCTCATTAAGGAGTGGAATTTCAAAAAATTCCTGCTGCATTCTTTTTTTATAGCCGGCCGTTTCAACAAAACCACTATCAGGTCCTGTGCAGCAGAGCACACAGCCGCATGGTTCGCACAGAATGCTGTTAATCTCTTCCAACTCCTTGGCCAGCACCCTTTGCTTGACCCAATGCTCCAAAGATTTCAGTTTGGCCTGCGGTTCTTCTTTCTCATTTACAATAATAGGAAAGCTATACGATAACTTCCTTTTGCCTTTGACCACTTCAAAGTCCTGCATTATTTCCACATAGGGTGCCAATAATTGGCGGGGATTCTCATACACTGAACCCTTTATTTCAATGCTTTCGTTCATCTCCTCCAGGACCTTGGCTATTGTTTCAAAAGATCCCGTCAGAAAGAGAAATTGAACCATATCGACCAGGGGCAGAATGGGATGTTCAAGACGCCTTATCCCTGTATTTCTGTTGGTGTTATTCTCTTTATTCATTATAAAATATCTCTCCAAAGAAACCGGCTCTTTTACGAAAGCAAGAACCATACACAATTAGTTTTGTGAGCACAATAATCCATCTATTTCACTTCTTTTTTTTAATTAGATGAGAATAATTTCCGGTTTTTAATGGAATATGAAGCAATTAGTTATTATTGTTATAAAATAGTTCAGCTACAGTCATAATTTTACGCCCTGACAATACATAAACATTTCCGGGATATAATTTTTTATTTTTTTGAGTATAAAAATGTCAATTAAAAAAATTCTTACATACCCTCATCCGGTTCTTCGACAAAAAGTGGAACGGGTGGCCAAGTTTAATGACTCTTTAAAAGAGTTGGCAACCGACCTGGCCGAGACCATGTACGCTGCACCCGGTTCCGGCCTGGCAGCAAACCAGGTCGGTGCATGTGTCAGCGTTATAGTGATTGATATTTCTGCCGATGAGGAGGAGAAAAAACACCTGATCCTGGTCAACCCTGAAATAGTTGATAAAGAGGGAACCCAGGTAGATGACGAGGGGTGCCTGAGTGTCATTGACCTAACCGCCAAGGTAAAACGATACCAGAAACTGCAGGTCCGTGCCCAGGATATAGAGGGCAAGGACTGGGAGTTTCCCGCCGAGGATTTTCTGGCCCGGGTGATTCAGCATGAAATTGACCATTTAAACGGCATTCTCTTTATCGACCATCTGAGTTCCCTGAAGCGCGTTTTATACAAGAAAAAGCTCAAGAAAATACTGCAGGAACAGCAGGAAGAGTGATTCTGGCATGACAGATCCTGTAAACCGGATAATCTTTATGGGTACACCTGACTTTGCGGTACCCTCTTTAAAAGCTCTTCTGGACAGCGGCGAGAATGTTGTCTGTGTCATCACCCAACCCGACCGTCCCAAGGGCAGGGGCAGAAAGCTCGCTCCCCCACCGATCAAAGAACTGGCCCTGCAGGCAGGACTGCCTGTGCTGCAGCCAGAAAAAATCAGGGAAGAGGGTTTTCTTGCCAAACTCAAGGAATTTAACCCTGACCTCATAGTTTTAACAGCTTACGGCAGGATCCTACCCGCTGCGCTCATTAATCTGCCGCTCCATGGCACCATCAATGTACACGCTTCCCTGCTGCCGAAATACCGTGGTGCTGCTCCCATCCAGTGGGCGATTATCAATGGAGAGACTGAAACCGGTGTGACCATCATGCAAATGGACAAGGGACTTGATACCGGCGATATTCTGCTGGCCGACAAGATTCCCATCAGTCCTGATGACACGGCTGGTTCTCTTTTTGGCAAACTGGCGGAACTGGGTGGCACCACCCTGAAAAAGGGGCTGGAACTGTTAAGAAAAAACGAACTGACACCGATAATACAGGATAATGAACTGGCCACCCATGCGCCGCTCCTTAGCAAGGAAAACGGACTGGCGGACTGGTCAAAGCCTGCCGAACAGATAGGCTGCCTGATCCGCGGCCTTGATCCATGGCCAACCACCTATACTCTCCTGGCAGGTAAACGTCTTCGCCTGTTTTCCCCCCAGGTCGTTGGTCAGAGTGATTGCCAAAATATTGATTCAGACCCTGGAACCGTTTGCCGGGCAGATCAAAACGGCCTATTAGTTTCTACCGGCAAAGGATATCTGCTTATCAGGGAGGTACAACCGGAAGGCTCAAAACGCATGACTGTAGACGCTTTTCTGCGCGGCCGTCCCATAAAACCTGGCATTCGACTGGGGCTATGAAAAAACAAAAGGCTCGAATTCTTTTCTGGCTTTTTTTCCTTCTGCTGGTCACTTCCAGCTTTATTCTCATAGTTTTCTGGGAAGAAACCCTGCTCTCCCAGTCTCTTTTCCACTTACAGGATATGATGAAGAACGGTACCAGACTGCGGGAGTCCTTTCTCTCCTTCGGCTATTTGGCACCACCAATATTCATGGTCCTGCAGATCCTGCAGGTCCTGTTTGCGCCTGTTCCCGGTGAGGCAACCGGCATACTGGGCGGCTATCTGTTCGGCGCCTGGACAAGTTTTTTTTACTCGAGTATTGCCTTGGCCGTTGGTTCAGCACTGGCATTTGGTATCGGCCATCTCTTTGCCGACGCATTCAGGGACCGGTTTAAGAAAACAAAAGTCTACCGCAAGTTCAATCATCTGGTATTCAAAGGGGACTTTGTCATCCCTTTTATCCTCTTTCTCTTCCCCGGCTTTCCAAAAGACACTCTTTCCTATCTGTTGGGCTTAAGCTTCATGCCTTTTAAGGTATTTATCTTTATCGCTGCCATTGCCCGCATGCCGGGCACCCTGGTTCTATCATTTGAAGGAGCCCAGGTGTATGAAGGAAATTACTTTGCGCTCTTACTGCTGCTTATTTTCTCTGCAATAGTTACCCTGCCGTGTTATCTCTACCGAAAACAGATCCTCGAAAAATTGACCCATTACAGCAGTTCGAAAAAGCTGGAAGAGGAGGCCGAGTCGGAAGAATGAGTCTGATAGAACAAGACACTATCGGTTATGTTGACTGCTTTTCAGGAATAAGCGGCGATATGTTCCTGGGGGCATTGGTGAATGCAGGGATGGACCTTGAGTTCCTGCAATCGCAGCTGGCCTGCCTTAGCCTTGGTGATTACCAGATTAAATCGGTATCTCAAAAGGATCAGACCATAGCTGCCACCAGGCTGATCATAGAGACCGAGGAATCCTCCGTTTCCCGCACCTGGCAGACGATCCGCCAGCTTATTGAACAAAGTTCCCTGCCGGAAAGGGTAAAAGATAAATCGCTGGCCGTGTTCAACTGCCTGGCTGAAGCTGAAGCAAAGATCCATGGATGCCGGCCCGCAGATGTGCACTTCCACGAACTTGGCGGCTTGGATGCCATAATAGATATTGTCGGCGCAGCTATTGGGCTTGCCCACTTTAAAATTGATTATCTCATCACTGCGCCGCTGCCATTATCCAGAGGCTGGGTGACCTGCGAACACGGTGTACTCCCCCTGCCGGCCCCGGCGGTCTGCGAGATCCTCAAAGACGTGCCGGTGGTAGGCACGGATATTGACCGGGAACTGGTCACCCCAACCGGGGCAGCCCTGGTCAAAACACTCAGTCGCGATTTCGGGGGCTTCCCTGCCATGACGATCAAGCGGACCGGCTACGGGGCAGGCAGCCACAAATTACCGGACAACAGGCCGAACCTGCTGCGGCTTGTCATTGGCCATGCCCATTCAGTGGAGGAATGCCAGCAGGTAGAAGTCATTGAGACTAATCTTGACGACTGGTCACCTGAGGGTTTTCCGCATCTCTGCAGCCGCCTTTTTTCCCGTGGGGCCCTTGACGTCAGCCTGGTGCCCATCCAGATGAAAAAGGGGAGGCCCGGATTTTTATTGCGGGTCATTGCCGATCCAGCCCACTCTCTGGAAATCAAGCAGGTCATCCTGGCTGAAACTACTGCCATTGGTCTGCGGTTCCGGATGGAAAAAAGGATCACCCTGCCCCGACAGACCGGCACAGTAAAAACTGTTTGGGGCTCGGTCAAAGTGAAACGGGTGGAAACCCCGATCGGGCCGGCAATCTATCCTGAATATGAGGATTGCCAGAGGCTGGCTATCGAGCATGATATTACCTTAAAAGAGGTGTATGCAGAGGTGAACCGGTGCTCTCCGGAGGAGTTTGAGGAAGGAGAAGGTGAAAGGCCAAAGGCTGAAGGGAAAATGAAAAGAAATTTTGAGTTTTGAGTTTTGAATTCAACAATAATTCACAATTAAGATTTTTTTATAAATTATCCATGTCATAAAATGCATACGATAATAATGCTAATAGCCACCGGCTTTTATTCAGGCTATCTCCCGAAGGCACCGGGGACCTGGGGCTCGCTCGTCGGTCTCCTTATATTTTTCTTGCTGCATACCCTGAGTCTACCGTATTATCTAGCGGTTGTTGCCGGGTTGTTTCTGGTCGGCACCTTTGCTGCCGGCGAAGCTGAGAAGATCATGGATCATAAGGATCCGGGCCTGGTGGTCATTGACGAGATCGTCGGCATGCTGATCACCATGATCGCTGTCCCGGTCACTCCCATAACCATGGCCCTGGGATTTATTCTTTTCCGCATCTTCGATATCGCCAAGCCGTTTCCGGTAGGGCTTATTGACCAGCGCTTCCATGGCGGCCTGGGAATCATGCTCGATGATGTTATGGCAGGGATATACAGCCTGGTAATTCTTCAGGTACTGGTCCGTTTCATTTTCTAAATAATTCCTTTAGCCATTAAGCTCTACCTCAAAGAGTTCAACCCGACAAAGCTGCCGTTATTATCCTCGGCCAGCCGACGCATGAGCGCTGCAAAACGGGCAACATTCTTGCTGGCTCCAGGCTGGGAAAAGAGCACAGGGAAACCCACTGCGTGTATGCGAACCCGTCGCTCTCCTCCTCTCAGAGATTTGTTGATCTGGTCCACCGTATCAACTACGTCCTGGATGGATCCCCGGGAAAAGTCATCCCCGAATACATACAGGCTTATTTTTTTATCCGGTGCATAAAATCTGCGAACGGCGCTGATTATTCCCTCTACCGGACTTGAATTGGAAAACGGTTTCCAGGTGGCAAGCCGTTTCAAAATTGACCGGCGCCGGGCCGGACTGTCCGGAATCCATCGGCCACTGTACTGTGAAAACATATAGTCACCCATGTCATTCATCACCTGGACACCTTTGACACCTGGGTAAATTTTCAGGATTTCAGCCATTTTACGGCGCACAAGCGGCCAGGCAAAACGCTGCATGGAACCAGATGTGTCGATTATGAAAATGATATATTCACTGTCTACCGGCACACCCCCGATCACCGCATCGGTTTCCGGCGGCTGGTATATGCTTTGCAATCGGCGCATCTCTTCGGTCAGGTCCTGTTTGGCTGACTGCATTCCCTTTTCAATCAGGGTCTGGGCGTCAAACTCCGTCTTGGCGGTTCTGAATTGGCCACGAATTTTCGACAAATCCCCCCCCAGCCTGGCAATTTTCTCTTGCGAAATGGAAAGTTGCGTCTGCTTTTCGGTCAGCTGCCGGTTCATGATCCTTGTTTCGCCGCGTATTTCAAAAAGCTCCTGTTCCAGTTTCATAATCAGGCCACTCAGATCCACACTCATTTTTTCTATTACCAGGGGCTCTAATACCATGGAAATAACCAGCAGCAGGATGATCGCTCCAAAGCCGCAGGACACCACATCCAGGAAGGATAGATTGAATACATCTATACTCCGCCGCCGCTTTTTCATGGCCAGTCACTTGTCGGTGTGAGAAAGGAGCCGTTTGTATCCACAGCCAGCTTCCAGAACATGGCCGCTGCCATGGGATCTCCTTCCATGGGAAAAAGGATGGTGTTGACTGGGATGTCCTCTGGCAATGCCTTGACAGCACGATCAAAATATTTAACCCGCTGGGTGCCGGAGACCGTTTTTTTGCGTGTTGTTCCCGTTCCTTGGGTCGGCAGACCGTCAGTGAGAAGCAGGATGTTGTCAGGTCTGGGCCGCATAGAAGCGGCAATCTTGAAACCGTTTGCCAGGCTGGTTCCCGCCCCGGGTACCTGTTTATGCATGGCCGTCATCATTTTGCCGACCATCTTATTGTCGGTTGCCGGGATCCATTGTCCTGCCGTTTCAGGCAGGATCGGGAATGCTGCCGTATTAAATCCATACAGTTGCAGGCTGGAATCGGACGGCAGATTGGCAACCAGCCATTCCGCTGTTTTAAGGGCCTGCTGCCATTTCGGCGCCGCGCGTTTTGTTTTGTCATCCATGTTGCGGCGCCGGATAATGTTGACTATGGTCCGGTCCAGCATAGAGGCAGAAACATCCAGCAGCACCAGTACCCGCTTGCCGCCAAGCTTGAGGCCGGTCAGGTACTGCCGGTTTCCCTCTCCTTCGAATCGTCTGATTTTCCTGCCGTCTGCCTGGTCCGCTTCCAGTTCCGCCCCCAGTCTGCGATGCTCCTTATCCAGACTCTTCAGATCTGACTGTAGATCGTTGATGTGTTTTTTGCGGGCCAGGGTCTGATTCTGCAGGTTGGCCAATTCCAATTCGATTTCTTTTATCCGGGCCAGCATTTGTGCAGATCTTCCCTGGGCCTTGATGAATTCCTCGTCAACTGCCCAGGCGCTGTTCTTTAATTCCACCAGATGCTTGCGGCCCGCATCAACCTCCAGTTCCTGCCGCTTGACCTCACCCCGCAAATCTTCGTGCTGCTCTTTACGTGACCTGATGGTATCGGCGTTTATAACCAGGACCAGCAGAACCACGGCACCAAAACCGCAGAACATGATATCAAGAAACGACAGGTTAAAAGGTGATAGGCTTTTTCGTCGACGCATATCAAAAATAGTATTAGGGCAGCGGTCTGGTCTGCAGCCGGCTGATCAGATTTTCATCACACCATGACTCGGTATCAAGTACCAGTCTTTCCTGCATGAGTTGCAGCTGATGGACAAAAAACATCAGGACAATGGAAATAACCAGGGCGATAAAGGTGGAGTTAAAGGCCACACCGAGGTTCATTGTCACCCCGGTAATGTCACCCTCTACAGCCCTGTTCGCCTGGGACAGGGCCGCACCGATACCCCGTACCGTGCCGATAAAACCAACCGATGGAATAGCCCAGGCAATGTAACGAATGGTCGACAGCTCAGACTCAAGCCTTTCCCCCTCTGATGCGCATAGATCGCGCACTGCGGTGGCTGAATCCTGCACATTGCGGGTGGCGCCAAACCGCTGTATGGCAGTACGCAGCGCCCGGGGCAGCAAAAACTGTCGGCTTTGCTTCGGCAGTTCGTCAAGCCTCTTGGTCAACTCCCTGGTATCTTCCGTGCCAACCGGCATGCCGCCGGGCAGTTGCAGCAGATCCTCATCCAGCTGACGCCGCTGCCGCCATGACCCGGTCCCCTTGTACACCAGGATGGCAATAGCCCATAGCATCAGAACAAAGCAGGTTTCCTGCTCATAATCCTTGATCACAACATAGAAGTTACGCTGCTGTACGTACTCCGGATCTGCTGCCAGGAGAGCTTGTTCTGTTTCTATAAATGCTGCTGCCTGCGGCCGGATCACGGTTACATAGGCACCGTGCACCAGGATAAAGGCTATGAGCAGTGCAAAGACCTGAAAAATCAATTCATGCGGGAGTTGCCTGGGCATAAGAATAGTCCTCTGTTAAATATCTGCTGGAAATGAAACCACCGAATCAGCGCCGATTTTCTCACTGGGCACAAAAGGACGCGGCCAGCTTCCGCCCCTCTGTGCTTCTTCCCGGCTGTCCTCCCCGGTTACAGGAGCGGACTGGGCCTTTTCTGCCGGCTTGTCCGGCCCGCTGTCTTTGCCGGGTTCAGTTGCTGCCCATGCTGCAGCAGCAAAAAAGACAATAAAAAAAACAATGATCCTCTTCATCGTGCATACCTTGCTATACGAAAACCTATATCATCACGTTTTTCACGGCTGTAGCCGCGATAACTGAGACGCACTTCGGTAATTGAGCCATCACGCCAGCTGGCTCCCCGCACCACATGATGGGTACCGGACTCCGGCCCCGTCGGGTCTGCTTTGACTTTAACGTCAAGAGGTGTATAGGGGGTGTAATAATCGTGGCACCATTCAGATACATTGCCACCCATATCAAAAAATCCCCCGGGGTTTTTAGGAAAGCTGCCTACTGATGCGGCAACTGCAAACGTGTCGCCGTATCCCCTTATAACAACAGGCAAAATTGCTCTGGCCGATTCATCGGCATAATTACCGCTTTTCGCCGGCGGCGGGAAGGTTCCCTGCCAGTCGTAGCGCGTCACCTCCTGCCTGCCTGCCAAACGTGCCGCATAGGCCCATTCCGCCTCAAAAGGCAGCCGGTAACCGTTGGTGAATGGTTTTATTGGGACCATTTTGTTGTCTTTTTCCCGGTAAAAAGGCTTCAGCCCGTCCTGTTTACTCAGCCAGTTCATATAGCGGGCCGCGTCCGCCCAGCTGACATTGACCACCGGCTGCGTATCTTTGTCAAGGGTGCGGCGGGCAACTGTACCGGAAGAATGGCCGGGCTTAAAAAGACGGAACTCAGCGTTGGTTACCTCCCTGCTGCCCAGGTAAAAGGCACGGTTGATCCTTACCTGGTGCTGGTACTCATTAGATCGGCGCCCCTGTTCTCCCTTTGATGCGCCCATTTGAAAGGATACGGGGCGCAGCAGGATAAGTTCCTGGCCGCTGCCGGTGATTTTTTTGTCCGACAACTCGGTCGGTTTCTTTACATGCCCTGCAGGCGTAAGCCGGATATCAATCTGCCGGCTGTAACTGTTCTGCGGGGTAACGGTAAGAATCTCACTTTTATAGCCCTTGGCGCGCACCTCAAGGGTATGTTCTCTGACAGTCAGCTGCAGGCGGCCCGTTGCCTTGCCATGCAGTTTTCCATCAATATACAACTCCGCCCCGGGGGGCTCTGCGGTAAGGAATATAATGCCGAATTCGGGCTGCAGGTTGAGTGCCAGTTCCTGTGCCTGCCCCGGGCCTAAGACGATTTTTTTTCTGACCTCTTTATAGCCCGGCAGGCTGAGTGCAAGAGCATGCTCTTTTTTTGCACTTATCTCCACAGTCAGCGGCGTCCTCCCTTTATAGATGGAATCCACCGTTACTGTTGCATTGGTGGGGTTACTTGTTAATTCAATCATTGCCGGGGCAAGCTGCAGGACAACGGTATCAGGTGACAGGATCGCCCCGGCTGCCACATCAAGTTTCATTACATGGGGTGAAAAATCTTTTTTTTGCAAAACAATTTCATGACTGCCTTCAAGCAGCTCGAAGGTGACCGGCGTATGACCATATTCCCGGTCGTCTGTCATAACTGAGGCGCCGTCCGGTTCTGAAGACAAGGTTACTGTTGCCCAGGCAGGAGCAAGGACATAGTCAAAACGCTGCTTTTGGCCAAGTCCCTCTATCTCCACCACCTGCTCCTGCTCAAGATACCGCTCCCTGACAATACGTACACGATGTTCACCTGCTGCAATCTGCATATCATGCAGCGGTGTTGCTCCGAAGTTTTGTCCATCAACAAAAATCCGGGCTCCGGTAACCGGGGTCGAAATAAAATCAATCCTGCCGGGCAGCTTCTCAAGGGTAAAGGCAAAACGGTTCGCTTCATTGCCTGAGATGATGACCGGCGCCGCAAGTTGCTGATAACCGGCTTTTGATGCCTGAACAGTATACTTACCGGTGAGTCCCAGAAAATGCGTGCCGAATTTAATGACCGGCGGGAAACCGGAGATGGAGAGGGTATCCGGCTCCGGACTGACGGCAACCTCCAAAGACCGCGCCGTAAGTACAAAGGAAGCTGCCAGGAGAAGGAGCAGAAAAGCACCGATTGCCAGCTGACTTCTTTTTTTTAGCCGGCCCCCTGCCTTAACGCCTTTCGAGATTCGAGGCAGTGATCCATTAGCCTCCCCAGTGTCTGGATGGGAACTGCCTGGCGGTACCAGAACCTCTCCTTCATCCATTTCCGTCACATGGATTTCCACCAGGTCTCCTGATATTATATAATGCAGAAGGGCAGAACCTATCCTGGTGGTGTCGCCGGATTTGATCCAGGTGGATGCTTCAACATGCCTGTCGTTATGATAAATGGGAGATGAGGTTTCAGTGGGCTGCAGAAAAAGGTATCCCTCGGAATCACCTAAATAACCTTCAACTGCGATGGCTTCCGGCAAAAATATATGAGCGCCTTTAGTGCTGCCGATGGTCAGGGGCAGGTCACTGTCACCAAACCGGGAGGTGGATCCTTTATGGTGAATTTCGATCAAGCGGCTCAAATCGGCTCCTCGCAACGTATATCAATGGTAATTGGATTGTTGCCGGCCTGCACCTTCAGGGTCTTCCGTACATCACGGAATCCCGGACGGGACCCCACCACGGTATAGGTCCCGGGCAGCAGAGACACCTTTTTTTCCAGGAACTGCCCGATGGTGCCGACACGATAGATTACCACGCTGGTTTCATTATCCGATCGCAGAATTACTTCAGCCGGTTTAGATGCTGTGCTGATAAGCCTGGACAACTCGTTAATCTGGGTCTGAAGCCTGGGGCCCGGGTCTTCAATACTCTGCAGCCGGGCAAGGGTCATCTCGGCCTCCTGCATTGGACCGCTTTCCTGCAGACGGTCAGGCCGTGAGATAATCTCCTGCACCTGCCTGTCCAATTCAAACCGCTGCCGGGCTATTTTTCGGCCGGTTTCGGCAAAACCGAAATGCGGATCTATGGCCAGCGCCTTATCATATACCTGCAGGGTTTCGGCCCACCGTTCCTCTGCAGCCAGTCCCTCAGCCTTGTCCTGCAGTTGGCTGAGCTGCTGAGCCTTTTCCATCGCTGCAAGCCGCTGCCCGGCATCCCTGACACTACCATCACCCGGACGCAGCCGGACGGCTTCAGCCAAGGACTTGCGGGCTGCTCCGGTATCTTTTTTATTGAGTGCCGTCAGGGTGCGGCTCATAGCCTCCTGAAAGGCTAGTTCCTGCATATGGTTTTCAACCCGTGCCAGTGCTTCACGGGCAGGGTTGAATTGGCTGTCAATAACTGTTGCCTCCTGCAGAGCCTGCCGGGCTGCCGCCAAACTATCCCGGCGCTCCAACTCCAATCCCTCCTGGTACAGGGCAAGAACCTGCTCAAGGTTGTGGGCCCGTTCTGTCCCATGGCGGGCCTGTTCATTATGCGGCTCAATGACCAGGGCCATGTCAAAATACCCGGCCGCCGCCGGACCGTCATGTCCGGCAAGGGCCTGCTCGCCATTTTCCAGGGCAGCTACCAGCCGTTCCTCTTTGCCGGCCAGCAGATCTTTGAGGCTGTTGATACTATTTTGATACGCTGCCTGTGACTCAACGTATTGGCTTTCCTGATACATTTGGTCGCCCCTGGCCGCTTCTGCAAGAATGGCCGGATACCTGTCCGCACCCCAGGCAGCTATATTTTCCGCCTCTGCTCTTGCCTGCAGCCTCAGCCATTCCCCCAAAAGCTGCTCTGCCTTTACACCAGACTCGTCGGTTTTGGCCGCTGCAGGTTCATTAATCGAAGTTGCCGAAGGAGATGTTGACTGGCTGGCAGCTGTATTTTTCTGGCTTCCCGAATGGGGCAGCAGCCAGATAACCATTGCTGCCGTTCCCAACAGGACAAGCAAGCCAACCATGATCAGCAGCACCGTCAAACGGTTATCTTTTTTTCTAAGTTTATCCCCTTTAGGCGGAGTGAGGGTTGGCCGCTGCCTGTCAGGATCAGAAGAAGGATGCATAGTATCAGTTATACCGGGACTTATGGTAAGGTGTCGTTTGGTTGATCAGGCATGGCCTCATCAGTTATCAGGCCCGTTTCCCTGGCATAGATCTGCTTGAGAATCTCCCGCCACTTTGCATACTGCTCTTCTGCCGTTCCTGTCAGGCGGTATGTTTCACCCTCCACCTCGACAACCAGCGGTTCAGCCTCAGATGAAAACGACACCCCAAGCTCCTCGATAACCTCCTTGTTAATGACAACATCCTGGCTTTTCTGAAAGCCGGTGTAAATATAATATGCACCTCCTGCTACCATAACCTGCTGCAGCGTCTCGGTGGCCGCTGAGTTGTTATCATCGTCATCAGAACTGGAGGAGCCGATGGCAATGGCACCAACAATGGCCGCCACGCCAATTATCTTTCGCCTGAGAGCGTCCCGCTCAATCTCCCGCATGGTGGCAACCTCTTCACTGCGGAATTTTCGCCAATTGTCATATGGTTCCCACAGGTCCAGGTAATATGCTTCATAATACCCGTTGATTGCGTCAATCAACATATCATCCCGGGACCGGACACTGCGAACCCGCTCCATCATAGGATCGCTTGCAGCCGGCAGGTGGACAATATGCAGCCGGTTATTTGCATCATAGGAAAGGTATTGCCCATAGACATCAGGGGCCATTTCCTGGCCGTAACGCAGCTCGGCAACCCTCTGAATCTCCAATATCTCGCCAGGGTTCAGACGGTTGCGGTATTGGGCCAGATCATTGGCAATATTATTGAACAGGTCCTGGAAGGTGTCCTCTTTTTCAGGTTCAGTGGCAAAATGTTCATTCAGCAGGGCGGTCTCAGCATAGGTCTTCCTGAACCAGAGAACGTTACGGCTGTCCAGTGCTTCAACAGTCAGCACCAGACTTTCTCCGTCCGAAAATTCTATCTTGCCGCGCACCAGGACCTCGGCGCCGTTGTCATCATCCGGAACGATGCGGACCGTTCCCCAGTAACCGGTGCGCTGCATGGTATATTTTAGGTGAACAGGTATGAAACGGGCTTCCGCCTCCCTGATTTCAGGCGACAGGCCATGCCGTTCGTCAACGCTTTCAGGAAGTTCACCGGGATCAAAGACTTTAATGGAGACATTAAGAAGTTCATGGTCGTCAAATTCCTGCGGAGCCATGAGCGGTGCAATCTGGTCATCCACCTGTTTGCCCGGTACGGTTGCGCAGCCGCCAAGCAGTGTGAGTGCTAGAAATAGCAGAACTGAAAATGTCAAAAAACGCATAAATCTACTCCTGCCATGGTTTGCTCCTATCCGAAGATAGGGCTTTCTACTATGTTATCGGACTCCCTCTTTATATTTACGGTACTCTTCCCAGAGTTTTTTCTTCAGTTCGGGATCTGTTTCTTTTTCAGCCGCCTCGCGCAGCTGCCGGGCCACTACATCATCATCCCCGGTTCCCATATCCTCTTTGCCCGGCTGCGTGCCGCTGCCGGCAGACTGTCCCGCACCAGCGCCTTCTCCAGTGGCTGTAGTTCCCCCCTCTCCTGTACCTGTTGTCGAATCGCCCGTTCCTTTAGCGGTCCGGGTTCCATCCGCTTCCCCTTCACCCGAACCCTGGCCTGCGGTATCTTCTGAACCGGTTGATTGACTGCTGCCCGAACCCTGGCCCGAAGTTTGACCTGTCCCTGCGGTTTTCCCGCCACTGCCCCCTCCCTGGGAGCCGCCATAGCCGTAACCGGTTTCGCGGTCAGTTGGCTGTCTTGCTGCCAGGGTCTCTTCCTCTTTAAGCAGTTTTTCGTCAAACTCCCCCAGGGAATCGGCAAACAATCTCTCCAGTTCCGCAACCTGCTCTTCACTGGTTTGCACCGAACCGGGCTGGACTGCCAAAAAGGACTGGTCCCCGTCAGGACATGGCAGGTCTGCAACTGCGGCCTCGCCGGACTCTGTCTGCAATTGCCGGCAATATTCACCAATTTTTATAGTAAGAAAAAATATGAATTTTTCGTAATCCTGCTGCTGCTTTTCTTGCAGGGCGGCATTCTGTTTTTTTTCTGCCAGGTCGTGGACTGCCCGGTGCCGGGCACGATCAAGGGCAATCACACTTTGTTGCAGTTCATTCTCTGAACTGACAATGGAAGTGGCGGCAGCGGGCATTACAGTGCATAGCAGCAGCATAATGGCTGCATATAATAATCCTGATCTAATCATTGTAGATAAATTGTACCACCTGCTTTTGTTCACTGTCAACAACCTCGCTCCAGAACTGTTCATATGATACAGAAACAGAGAAAAAAATTGCTAATGACAACATTCTTGCCTTTGACTCTAATTTTCGTTACCATCGATGTCATTAATAAGAATATAAACATTCAGAAGGGATACGCCCTTTTAAACAACTATCCCCTAACCGGCCTATAGAGATTCCAATACATGAAAGATATCCCGCTTAACGAACGTATCATCCTGGCCCTGGACGTAGAAAGTGCAGGGCAGGCTAAGGAACTGGTCAAGCGAACCGAGTCCCATATAAGTTTCTACAAGGTCGGCCTGCAGCTCTTCATGGCCAGCTGGTTCAACATTGTCGACTGGCTCAGTGCACGCGGCCACAAGGTAATGGTGGATCTCAAGTTTTTTGATATCCCTGAGACAGTAAAACTGGCCGTGGCGCAGCTCAACAGCCACCAGGTCACCTTTGCTACAATCCATGGCAACGACCCGATAATCAGGGCTGCAGTTGAGGCCAAGGGCGATCTCAGCCTGCTGGCCGTTACTGTCCTGACCAGCTTTGGTGAAGATGATATGCAGGCCATGGGCATGACAAAAAGTATCGAGGATCTCGTCTATTTCCGTGCCAAACGTGCCCTGGAATTGGGCTGTGACGGGGTGGTCTCATCCGGTATGGAGGCAAAACGGCTGCGGGATAAGCTTGGCAGCAAGCTCATGGTCGTCACCCCGGGGATCAGGCCCGGTGTCAACCTGTATAATGAGCAGGATGATCAGCAACGGGTTGTAACAGCCCGGCAGGCCATTACCGATGGGGTTGACTACCTGGTGGTTGGCCGTCCCATCTCCAAAGCCGCCGATCCTATCTCAGTCATTTCCTCCCTCCAGGAAGAGATCAAACAGGGCTTATCCTCCTGAAAACCCATTTGAAAAAAAACATTCAATCATGCCGGGAATTATAGACTTTCATGCCCATGCCTTTCCGGATCAGGTTGCGGAAAGCGCTATCCCGTACCTTGAGGAGGAAGGGGGCGTCAAGGCGAATTACGATGGCAGGATATCATCCCTTCTCGCGATCATGGACCGGGAGGGCGTCGATAAGAGCGTCATCTGCACCATTGCCACCAGACCGTCACAGTTTGAATCTATCCTGACCTGGTCCAAACAGATCCGCAGTGACAGGATCATTCCCTTTCCATCTTTTCATCCTGAAGATCCCCATGCCCTGGATCATATTGAAATGATCAAGGCCGAGGGATTCAAGGGCATCAAAATGCACCCCTATTATCAAAACTTTTTTCTTGATGATAAAAAAATGTTCCCTGCCTATGAAAAAATAACGGAACAGAACCTCATCCTGGTAATGCACACCGGTTTTGATATTGCGTATCCACGGATCAGGCGTTGCGATCCAATGCAGATAGTTAAGGTCATGGATAGATTCCCCGGCCTGAAGATGGTCACCACCCATCTCGGAGCCTGGGAACAATGGCATGAGGTTGAGGATCTCCTGGCCGGCCGGCCGATTTACATGGATGTTTCCTATACCCTTGACCAGATTGACAGGGATAAAGCCAGGCGCATCATCCTGAAACACCCCAGGGAGTATATCCTGTTCGGCACTGATTCCCCCTGGTCTGGCCCACAGGAGACCTATAAGCATCTGCAGGCTTTGCAACTTGGGGGTGAAAGAGAAGAGCTGATTCTACGAAAAAACGGCTTGGCCCTCCTGGAATCTGTGTAACTGTTTGCCGTTTTTCACCATCAAAAACCACCAGCCGATTTCTATCTACTATAATGCCCCCAACAATCTCCGCTGAAGAAGTGTCTGCATATCACGTCGACCATCAACGATAAGGTATACATAAACATTTTCACCTTCTACTCTATAAATAATACGATAAGGTTTAAAAAAAATCTCACGATAATCACGAATCCCCAGAGCTATAAGTTCTTTTGGGTAGACACCCCGCTCCGGATGCTCGCTCAAGATGGTGAATTTTTCCTCGATCTGTTGAAGGACATATTCTGCCTTTGCAGGCGAGTCATGTTGAGAAATAAATGTATAGAGGTCACTAAGATCCTCGGCAGCGTCTTCTGTGAGTAGGACGGCAAAAGCCATTACTGCCCTTTCCTTTTTCGAATACGCTTTACAGCATCAGCGGCCGAAATTGTTTTACCTTCCTCAATCTGTCGATTGCCAAGAGCCAGTATCTTGAGCAAGGCCAGGGTCTCCTGGGTCTGCTCGTAATTCTCAATACCCTGAATGACGACTTTGGCCTCACCATTCTGGGTAATGATCATCGGCTCTCCTTTTTCTCCCAGGTTTCGAATTATTTTTGCTGCATTGGCCTTTAAATAACTGATAGGCTTAATTTGACTAGATAATCTCATTCGCCACCTCCTTGTCATGGACTGGAAACCATATTAAGACCATATTTGGTCCAAGTCAACAAATATTTCAGTTCTCAGCGGGAAACAGGTAAGGAGAGAGCGACTGCTTTAATATCTATTTATTGATATATCATACATGTTTTCCTCATATCAAAAATTATGCTTGCTTAGCCTATTCTTCAAATAGCTGGAGATCATTACCCCGTTCAATAGAGCCAGATGATTTGAAAAGGTTGCTTAAAAAAAGATTCACACCGAAAGTTAAGTGTATGATTGTAGTTCTCTTAAGAACAGGTATGCGTATAAGTGAACTGCTCGCATTAAAACTAAAAGACATTGACCTTAAGCAACGTATCATCATTATTCACGAAAGTGCCAAAACTGGAGTGGGGCGAATAGTCTACATGAGCGATGATACTCACAAAGCTCTAAAGAAGTGGATCAAAGTAAGAGATCCGAAGAAAAAATTTCTGTTTTATTCCCGGAAACGAGAAAAAATGAGCTACGCAACAGCACGATCAGCCTTCAATAAATGCCTTAGAGAAACTTATATCAAAAGGAAAGGATATACCCTTCACCATTCCAAAAGTTAGGCGAGACAATTTCAAGGCGATGGAAATAGTGATGGAATCGAACAAGAAACGCGCGGACATCAGAACGGTCATAAATCCAGTCATCATAAAAGTTTGAATTTTATTAAATATGTGTTATTAAGCAATTTATGGTAGATAATAAAGCGGACATAAAAGCGGACATCAGAAAGGTCATAGATCATGGCGAGATGGTTTCCATGATGGAACCGCTGCACCTTGCCGCTGATTCGCCATTTCGAACTGAGTTAACCGATCTTGCTGTGGAACTGGCGGCAAAAGCAGCCGGGTTCCGTCGCAGTCTACCTGATGGGGTGCTTTCATCACTGGCCGATCTGGCCAGGAACATGAATTGCTATTACAGCAATTTGATCGAAGGTCATTACACCCATCCGGTAGAAATAGAGCGCGCTCTGCAAAATGTGTACAGCACGGACAAGCAGAAACGAAATTTGCAGATCGAGGCCAAGGCCCATATTGCAGTCCAGGCCTGGATTGATGAAGGCAACCTGAGAAAACGTGCAACTACTGTGGAGGGTATTTGTGAAACACATAGACGCTTTGGGGAGCATCTGCCTCCTGAGTTGTTATGGGCAAAGGACCCGAATTCCGGAAAAAAGATCCACGTTGTGCCGGGCAGGCTGCGCGAACAGGATGTCAGGGTAGGACAACATGTTCCCATAAGTCCAGGGGCATTGCCTAGATTTCTTAAACGGTTTGAAGATATCTATTCAGGCCTGAGCAAGTCGGAAATGATTATCGGCACGGCCGCCGCCCATCATCGACTGCTCTGGATCCATCCTTTTGTCGATGGAAACGGCAGGGTCGCCCGTCTTATGACCCATGCGATTCTATTGGAATTACTTGACACCGGTTCCATATGGTCTGTTGCCAGAGGCTTGGCGCGCAATGAAAACTCTTACAAAACACATCTGGCAAACTGTGACCTGAAGCGACAGAACGATCTTGACGGGCGAGGCGGTCTGAGCCAAGAATCCCTGGTGGAATTCACCCGGTTTTCTCTGCAAACCTGTCTGGACCAGATAGA
>PJEL010001707.1_pt1 | contig 21429 bp, 18 predicted proteins | sample 1853271 | NCBI WGS metagenome assembly PJEL01 (sample SAMN08108733, study PRJNA415343) | Invertebrate metagenome, whole genome shotgun sequencing project. | host: Globobulimina | place: Sweden: Gullmar Fjord | collected 2015-08
TATGTTTAGTACCAGAATTAAGAAACCGTTTGGCACCAATTGTCGAATTCGTGCCAAATTCCGGTACCAATCTTATGTTATGTGCTACCCTCCAGTAATAGTTTTCTTATCAATAATTAAACTGTAATAAACCTGCTAATCCTTGTTTATCAATAATTAGACTGTAATAAACCTGCTAATCCTTGTTTATCAATAATTAGACTGTGATAAACCCGCTAAAATTGTTCTTTTCTATACTTTAACTATAATAAACCCGCTAATGCTTGTTTATCAATAATTAAACTGTAATATCCCGGTATTACATGCAAAAAGTAATCTAAGGAGAGTGGCCGTATGTCCAAAAAGCTATTAGACCGGGTTCGTGACAAATTGCGCCTGAAACATTATGCCTATAAAACAGAACAGAGATATCTGGATTGGATTAAACAATTCATTCTGTTTCATAATATACGTCATCCCCAAGAAATGGGCAAAGCCGAAGTAGAGGAATTTCTCACTCATCTGGCCGTTAACAAAAACTCCGCTCCCTCTACCCAAAACCAAGCCCTTAGCGCCCTTTTGTTTTTGTACAACAATGTCTTGGAACAACCCCTGACTGACGTAGATGCAATTAGGGCTAAAAAGCCAAAACGCGTCCCCATTATTATGAGCAAAGCAGAGATAAAAACGGTCATCAATAATATTGACAATATCGACCATCAACTGATCGCAAAACTACTCTACGCCGGGGGTTTAAGACTCGGCGAAGTCCTGCGATTACGGGTGCTGAACCTGGACTTTGAGTATGAAAGAATGTTGATCTTCCAGGCCAAAGGCGCTAAAGACAGGTATACCCTATTTCCAAAATCCCTGCACCAACCAATCAATATACACCTGACCCGAGTTCAACAAATCCACCAAAATGACTTAAAAAACGGGCAGGGACAAGTCTTGCTGCCCCACGCTCTGGCCAATAAATATCCCCATGCCGCCACAGACTGGAAGTGGCAATACGTCTTCCCCTCGCCCAGACGTTCAACAGACCCTCGCTCTGGCTTGATTAGAAGACGCCATATCTTTGAAGACACCATCCGTAAAGCCATCAGCGTAGCTGTCAAAAAGGTGGGTTTAACCAAAAGGATCACGCCTCACACCTTCAGACACAGCTTTGCCACCCACTTGCTTGAAGATGGCTACGACCTGGAAATCATCAGTCAACTACTGGGCCATGAAGATATCAACACCACCCGCATCTATCTGCATGTGGCTACCATATCAGCTATTAATATTCGCAGCCCTATTGACACCCTGTAAGGAAGGAGGCGGGAAAAATCACGCTTCCCCATAACATTGGCCGCATATATACTTGTTTGACTCGGTTACGTAAGCCCAATCTTTGCTTTTATTTCCACCCAAAATACAAACAAACTCCCCCATTACTTGTGTATCAGCCGGACGGCTTTCATCAAAATTCCTTCCAAAATACCCCTGCCGTTCCAAAAAGTCGTCTGGCGTAACCAACCCCAGGGTCTTCATCTCAGCTTTTAAGGGCTTGTAACGGTCCGCAGGGTGGTCTACTACCCGGGTCACTACCACAAACCCCCGGCCCCCTTCACAATACTCCTCCACTTCCCCATAATCAATCTGACCCACCTTATCCTTGATCGGACTGAGCAAATAATCAATAACTTTGATAAATTCCGAATATGCCGGACGTCCGCCTACCTCGTCAACCGAAGCCACAAACTCGCCTCCGCCACACTCATAACCGTAATCGCCAAAGCTATCACCCGGCTCAAACTCCGGGTATAAATAAATAGACAAACCCCAAAGGCCAAAGGTGATACCCACCTTTATATTATCCTTCCTCAGTTCCCGACCATAAAATGGCGCTGAGGTATCGCCGCTTTCATTGGCCTCTTTGGACGCGTCTAAAAAGGTATCATAGAACCCCTGAACTTTTTTTAATGTTCCATCCAGTGGATCAATCAGGGTAAACCAGATAATCGGCGGTGTTTGCCCGCTTGGCCCAACGGGGGTAGCATAAAATTTGACAGAGTTTGGGAACACGGGGGATTGGTGCCCAACAGAATGACTAATATCCAAGAAATCAAAACCTATTATGAAGGGGCCGTGGAACCCATCTATCGCTCCGTCTTTGGAGCAAGTTCCCTCTACTTCAATATCACAGGCAAATAAACATCAATAAACGGCCAATAGGCGTTATTGGATAGATTTGACCAATCGCCCTCGACGTTTTGTGATTTAATGGCAAAGTAGGCTGTATTACCCTCATTGTAAGGAACAGTGGGGGTTAACCACTCGGTGTTGCCTGCTGTGGCTGCCGTAAAAGGTACGGTAATATCGATGGCGCTGTTCCAATTGGCGTTGGTGATGAGGGCATTGGAATAGCGCAGGGTGTAGGTCACAGCATCCGTTGGAGCCAGCCAAGAGAGGGTGGCAGCAAGAATATTGGCGCTGGTGACACCCTGAGTCAGGCGGAGGTTGGTGACAGCCGACGGGGAAGGAATACCGTATTCGTCGGCCCCAATATCGGGGGCACTGCCGATGGGTCGGGAGTCGCCGTCAAAGTCATCACTTACGCTGGCGAGTGTCTGACCTTGATCGATTACGCTGGAGATACTGTCGGATACCAGATGGAGATCTCCGGTTGTCGCACTTACAAACCAACTCGATTGGGCGTTGGTTACGTTGTTTTGAACCGTTCCGCTGCCACCATCCCGACTGACAATAGCTTGATTGGTTACATTGTTGATGATCTCAATGCCAGAAGTTGCTCCAAATCTGTACTCAATAGAATTAAAATAATTTTCCGTGAAAACAGTATTGTTGTAAACCCTGGTATTGGGTGAACTTTCCAGCCCAATACCTACGTCCTGCATAACGTGTATCATATTGTTGCGGATAATGCCGCCGCTGTGTCCTGAACTGCCGAGGCCAAAACCCACCCCACGGGCATTATTGACAAGCTCATTTCGTTCGACCACTGTATCACGGGAATTATTCCACATATGGACTCCATGCTCCGATAGTCCTGTGGAACACCAAAAACCTTCAATCAAATTATCCCGGACGGTCCATCCTTGGGCTTGATGGGCGTCGATACCGCCAGTGTAACAGTTGTTGCGAATGGAGGGCCGTCCAGTATCGGTGAGTTCAATATGAGAGCAAGCAATTGTGCCGTTATTTGGATACCCTGATCCGGCTGGGTTTATCTTGATTGCTTGCTCACCAGGGTCAACGATGTGAACATTGTAGATTAGGGTATTTAAGGTATCGCTGCTGCCGGTCATTACATGGATAGGGTGGTTGTATGCTTCGCGCAGCGTGATGTCGGCAATAGCGACATTAGACTCAACTACCTGAATAATTTCAGTGGTGATATAGTTACCATCCAAAATTACAGCGTCTCGAACACCACTGGCCGAACGTAGAGTGACATTAGGCGTGTCGACTCGAAGGTAAACTCCGTTCAAATCGTATGTCCCATTGGCAATGAGAACTGTATCGCCGGAGGTGGCGGTATTCACTGCATTTTCTAATTGGGACACTGAAGAAACATTGACGATATTTCCACTGGCGGCCGGCAACGCCGGGCAGTGGCTACTACTCGTCGGGCTTAACGGCACCAGAACCGGTAAGTCCGGTAAGTCTTTGATAACCTCTGCCGAACGTGCCGGGAGTACATCTACTATCCCACTAAAAACTGCTAACGATGCCAACAAAAGAATTAGTGCAAATAGTTTATATATTTTTTCTCCCGTTTGAATATTTTCCCTTAAAATCTCTTCTCTCACCCTTTTTCACATATCCTTTCTACACTGATAGGGACTTATTAGTGGACTTCCGTCTGACGGCGGGTCAGTCTTTGCTTCAGCCACCATTTGATAGGGTGTAGAAAGGTGTGACCGATGAAATACACAGACAAACTCCTAACAAACTCTCAATTTCACCGTCTGACCATCATTCCCAGTTTAGTCATTATTCTTTTTGGGGGTATGGTCTTAAGCTTTATTCAACCTGAGCCGGCCCAAGCCCAAGGTGCTTGTCCCCACTATGTGGCTACGAGCGGCAACGATAGTAGTGGTGATGGCTCCACTGGAAATCCGTGGGCCACGATTAGCTATGCAGTTAATAATACCACTGATGCTTGTACGATTATTGTTAAGGCTGGAACTTATAATGGCCGGGTACGGCTGGATCGAATCTTTACTCAGGGCATTACGGTGACTGCTGAAATACCCTATCAGGCTCGGATTCGACATAACGATACGGCGGTTAGCTCTTATTATGGTCAAAGAATTACGATGGAAGGTTTTGATATCGCCCATACCAGTCCGGTGCAAGGCGGCTTGGTTATTCAAATCCAGGACTTGCTGGGTGCCATTCCGGGCGATAACGGCGGTAGCGATCCCCAAGTTAGTTACATCACCCTGCGCAACAATATCATCCATGATAGTTACAATAACGACCTGCTCAAGATCAACAATGGCACGGCCCACATTATGGTTGAAGGCAATATATTTTACAACCAAAATGGTAGCGATGAACACATTGACATCAACAGCGTGTCTGATGTAACCGTACGGGACAACGTCTTTTTTAATGATTTTGCCGGGAGTGGGCGGACCAATAACAACAACACCAGCAGCTATATCGTCATCAAGGATAGCAACGGCACGGATGATACTTATTTGGGCAGTCACAATATCACCGTTCGGCGCAATGTCTTTTTAAATTGGGAAGGTTCAACGGGCGCTAATTTTGTGTTGGTAGGAGAAGATGGTAATGCTTATTTTGAAGCGCAAAATGTTGTGGTCGAAAATAATCTTATGCTGGGCAATTCATCTCATGTGATGCGGGCCGCGTTTGGGGTGAAAGGCGGGAAAGATATTACCTTTCGGAACAATACAGTGGTGGGTGACCTCCCGGCCTTGGCCTTTGCTATGCGGCTCAACACCGAAGGCAGCAACCCGGCCAACCAGAACATTAGCTTTTACAACAATATCTGGTCCGATCCAAGCGGCACAATGGGGGCCAACGGCGGTGACCGTGCCGATTACGGCAACAGGGCAAGGCATAACCAAGACAGCGACAGCCCGATTATTGGTTGGTGGTGTCCTGATACATTTGCCGATTATTTTGAAAAATAACTAATTTGCATCTCTTGTCTATCTGGGGATACTGGAGCTAACCTTGATAATATAATTGATATAAACATTAATCGGTCGCGTTTCCAGTTCACTACCATGAATAGTATTTCCCTGCTCTGAAGGTTTCGGGTCACTTGTTGAGGTATCTTTTTTGATATTCGGATGCTTTGAGTAACCGACCATCACATAACATCCAGCCCCACTGTTCTATCACGATTGGTTCTGCGCCTGGTGGGTTGGAGGGCGCAGAAGATGGGCTAGGTGGTGTAGCTGCTATGCGACCTGCGTACATCATAACCGACCCAATTGGGAGTTCCTGATAGGTCTGGAAAAAAGGATCTCCTAATGGGGGGTTGGGTATAGATGGAAACATCGTTATGTGTCCTTTCCACGTTTATTGGAGAAGCCGGGAAAACTGCTTTCTTTAAACCACATCAAACATAGCGGTTTTACTGGATCCTATGTTATCCTATGTTAAGAATTTTTGCAAGGCGGGTATAGTGTCAGAACAAAAAGCCACCCGAAGACGACTTTTATTTGAACACTCATTTTAAAGTTTCCCCCCCAACAAACTCCCTTAGACCAACCCCCACCCCCCCCGTACACAACCGATACTCCCCCAACTCATCAGCCACCCCCCACCGCTTTGGGCTAATCACCGACCCACACACCGCCCTCGACCTGGCCGGCCAAATCGTTTCCTTAAGCGCGATGGCGCGGGGGGTGTGGGGGGTGTCCCTCCACTCTCTTCCCCACGCCACACGCTCCGTATGATAACTACATTATCATAGGAGTAAACAGGGAGCAAATAGGGAGGAAACACGGAGCAAACAAGGAGCAAACAGGGAGCAAACAGGGAGTAAACAAGGAGTAAATAAGGAGAAAACAGAGAGTTAAAACGGAACTATACTGAGATTAGTTTGAAACCGAAACTTTTTGACACCCGTCATTCCCGCATGTTTTTAGCGTCCCGAACGCTTTTTCGGTACGAATGATTTTTTTTCGGCAATCCACGTTGGCATACTCAGGTGGGTTCCCGAATGTAATTATCGGGCCTAACGAAACAGCTAAAAAGTTCTGTTTTTATTCTGTTTTCAGTATAGAGCAGAGCTAGAGTAATGTCTTCCTCCATTTACATTAGGCATTGTCCCTTAGGAATCGTATGTAAATAATTTCCCCATTTCCAACTATTAGGTCGTGCGTAGTATTTTGTAAAGAAAGTCGTAATGCGTGTCATTTTTGCCTTATAAACTACGCACTATCATTGCCACGATACCTTAGGGGGAAGTTAATTAATTCTCATTCCTTAATAACTTCCCAAAACGCAACACTAGTGACCAACCCATGTATTGCAATCCACTCAAAACTGACTGCTTCAAAAGACTACCAGACTACCCAACTACAAAACTTATGTCTCACCTTATAACTTGAATCTGTTCCATTTTTGGGATACACTAAGTCCATCGCAACCAATAACAAAGATAACCCTTGTCAGGGGGATTTCTCCATGTCCCATAAATACAAACTTTTTCGGACGCTGACCGATTACCAGCAATTTCTACACCATTCCGACCCAATTATCCGCAGTTGGGCCAAGTACTGCGTCAGTGAGCAGTATCCCGACCAGACCGCCGCTAGCTTTGCCCACCTGCTCACCGACAGCGACAGCCACCTCCAAATCAGCGCTGCCACAGCTATCGGCCAGCAACGCGACTCCCGCTTTGAGCCGGCCCTACGGGCCGCCTGGCCCAATAGTAAGGGCGGGGTGCGTAGATGGTTCACCGTCACCCTGGGTCAACTGCGTTCGTCAGCTATCTTACCAGAGTTGATTACTGCTTTGGATGCTCTGCCCACCGAAGTTCTGCCCACCGCTGAAGGAGTTATGGGGGGGATAACCTGGCAGTTTCCCCACAGTGCCGCCGAGGCCCTGGGTTACTATCCCGATAATGTAGCTCGGGCCGCCTTGTGGCGACTGTTAGAACGCTACCCCGCTAACGACCGGCTTACCTTCAACCTCATCAAAGGTTTGCTGCGCCACATCCGGCCGGATGAAATGCCTCGCCTGCTTCAACGGCTGGGGGAGTTTGAGCCGGATGACAACACTTACTGGTATGGGCTGCGGGCACTCTCCGAAGCAGCCAACCTCTCCTGGCTGATTCAACAACTCGACCCCCCCTTGATCCAAGATTGGATCTATATGCTGAATCATCTTGAGGCCTGGTTTCTGACTGAAATCTCCTTTTCAGAGCTGTTTGAGGATGCCCTCGATCATCTATCGGCCCAGGCATACATCGGGATTCTACCCCCTATGCTAACCGAATTGGAACGCATTGCTACCGAGCGCAATGATGATCTCTCTGGCTGGACAATGCAATGGCAAGCTGGTCAACGACCCACTGGCTACCAATGGCGCATGGTCTTTGCCCACCAATTGTTCACTGCCATAGCTGCCCACCCGCCGCCTCAACCAAAAACGTATCAGGAGACCGTAGCCTTGGGGCTGGCCTTGCTGGGCCAGGCAGTTGTCGATCAAGATGATGCCGCCGCCCTGCAAGCTGCCCCCAATGAAATGTTTCGCCAAGCTACCCTCCTGAGTATTCTCGACTCCGGTCGGCAAAACGTCCTGCCAGACATTGTTGAACAAGTGGCCTCCCTGGGGCCGGCAATCGTGCCCCATCTGATTGAGACCCTGGAAGGTGACAATATATGGGCCTGGCTGCGGGCCTTAGCGGCCATCAAGCAGATTGCGCGGGCTTTCCCCGGGGCGACGGATGCTGCGGTACCAGCTATACTCAACCTAATTGACCCTGACCAGAGCGATGAGGTTCTGAAAAACCTATCCTCCGCCCTGATCGCCATCGGCCCGGGGGCATTGGATGCCATTGCCCCCCGTTTGGGGCAAGATTACGTCTACGACATTTATGCCGGAAGCGTACTGGCCCACACCCCCACCGAAGCTTCAGTAGAAATCTGGCTGACATACCTGCTGCAAAAAGCAAACCTGGATGAAATGGATTGGGACTATCTGGTTAATTTGGGGCATCCGGCTGCACTTTCATTTCTGCGGGACAACTGCGACTGGCGCAACGACTCGCACCTCTGCACGGCCCTGTACACATTGGCCGTGGTCACCGGCTATAGCGGCCCAGAGTTACGCCACTGGCAAACAGTGGCCAGAAAAGACTATCTCAGCTTCAAGGCTGAGCTGGACAAAGAATGGTCAGCGGCAGAAACCACCCCCAAAAAGCAAGCTACCAAAAAGCAGAAGAAACAAAAGCGGAAATGGACCAAAAACCAGCGTAAGAAACAACAACAAAAGAGAAAAAAAAAGAAACGATGACCCTGACTTACCCCCAACGATTTGGGTTATAGAATCAAGCTTGCATCGTCATTTTACTGTCAAATCCATCATTGTGTATACCATTGAACTCTATGGTATACTCTGGGGCAAACAAAATGCCTTTGGTTTGCTTAAGACATTCCCGAAGAAATAATGATCCCAAAATCTAAGTAACCAATCATATAAATTAAACTATCACAGTGATTACGAGAATTCTTTAAGGCTTTTTTAGGTTATTTGGACTAGATAAGATTTTAAATCTTGTGGTTTTGAGATCATTTAAAAACCGGAAAAGCCTAAAACGATAGGAGTAAATTTTCTCATGTTAGGTACAGAAAAAATGTCTCTAAAAACCTTTTGGGAGGCCGTAGAGCAACGGCTGACAGCCTGCTCTACCGACGAACTCCGCGACATTTTACGGGTTATGGCCCAAGAGACATCGCCAACTGGGCGCCAAACCTTCCTGCAAAAACTCAAGCCGACCCAGGGAACAACCCTTACCGCTCAACAGGTCATTGAGCAGGAAGAGTTGCTGGCCGACATTGATGACTTTATTCAAGAACTCAAAGCAGCCTGGGCTAATGTGGAGCATTGGGAAGAGCAGCATGAGTGGGGCGACTACTATGACGACGAGGATAGCTTGGGGCCGTACGAGAAGTTCGTGAAGCCGCTGACCAACCTGTTTGACCGCACAGAAGCGACCTTTGATCACGGCAATCTATCCCTGGCCCGGGCTGCCTATGGCAAATTGTTTGCGGTCTTAAATTTGGAAGACGACTATGGCCGTGGGGTGCAGGCCTCCGACTTGACCGGAGTGGATATTGATGCAGCCAGCACCCGTTACCTGCGTACTATCTATAAGCTAGAGCCACTCCAGGAACGTTCCCAGGCCATATTTGACCACCTGCAACAATTGCGGTCAGGGCTAATGACACGACAACTGATGCTGGAAGACCTAATCCGGATTTCCCCTGAACCGCTGCTCGACCGCAAGCAGTTCCTGACAGACTGGATCGCCTTTTTGCGAACCCGGAGTGGAAGCGATGTTGATGCCTGGTTACGGGAAGCGGTTCGGCTCTCTCAGGGTACCTCCGGACTGGAAACATTGGCCCAAACCGAAGGTCAAACACGTCCCCGGGCCTACCTGGATTGGTTCACCGCGTTGGAGCAGGAAGGCAAACACCAGGAGCTTCTTCTGGCTGCTCAAGAAGCTTTGCAAACCCTACCAGCTCAACTCCCCATCCGCGCAGCCATCGCCGACCACCTGGGCATGGCTGCCACCCAGCTAAACGAAACAGAAGTTTTACGCGCCGGACGATGGGAAGCCTTCCTGTCCAAACCAACCCTCTCTCGCCTGCTCGACCTGTGGGAGGTTACTCCACCCGGGGCAAAGCGAACAACGCTGATGCAGCACACTGTCCAGCACATTCAAAGTTATCTAGCTCGCCCATCCAGACGTATGAACAACGTTGGGCGGGGCGAGGATGACCTGGAAAGACCAGCCATAATTGACCAATCCATCCTGGCTCATGCCTGCCTCTTGGCTGAGGATTTCGAGACAGCCCACCAACTTGCCGCTGCTCAAAAAGTGCTGGGCTGGAGCAGCAACAGCAACCCGCAGGGGCTGGTCGTGCCCTTCTTCCTGGTGCTGCTATCAGGCAGGGCCCCGGATGCGCTGACTACCAACTTGGCCCAACTCTGGGCCTGGGCTTTACAAACCAACCTCGGTATTTGGCTTGAGCTAAGGGAGAAGAAAGGTTCTGCGTTTAAACGATTAGAGCGGGCCTACGCAGAACTGTTCGCCAAAGCATCTCTGAGCAACGACAGACAGGCAGAAATCCTATCCTGGTCTCTGGACGTGGCGCAACAGCGGGTACAGACCATTGTAGGCGGCAAACACCACAAAAGTTACGGCAAAGCCGCCATATTGACAGCAGCCTGTGCCGAGACGCTGCGGCTACGGGGAGACCGAGAAGTAGCTGGCTCATTGGTGAACGAGGTAAGCCAACGCTTCCCCCGCCATCGTGCCTTTCAAGCTAAATTGAAGACCACGACCCAGAAAATGAAGCGTGACCTACCCTGAAACCTGCTTACAAAAGGAAACATTATGCCAAAAACTAACCGAAACCGACATTCAACACTGGAGCGGCACCGCCTCTTTATTTACCATTCATACCAATGGCTTTTCAAGGCTTGCCATTTGTGGCTGGCTGAAACCCAAGCGTAAACATCTTGGGCTTCAGCCAGCTCAATGGGTTTCTCCAGGGAGAAGCCGGTTTGAGTACAGATGGGCAAAAGATACTGGCCTTTCATCCCCTATCTAAAGCATAAGGGGTTTTCCCGGCTTCTCCAATAACCCCCGCAACGACTCGTTGATTTCAGCCATATCAAACACCTCCGGGTCGAAGTCACCGCCCACCCATTCCAGCATATCATCGTGTTGGGGGTGCTTGGGGTTTTTGATGATTTCCACAAAATTAGCGTACCCCCACACCCCACCTATATCCTCCGGCGGGCAGGCCCGTTTGCCCTTGATACAGCGGGGATAGTGAACGCCTTTTTCCGGTGCTAAAATCTTTTCCACCACTATATCGTGCTCCCAACTATCGCCAAAGTCATACTCATAGACAAATTTGGACTTTATGCCGGGTGCAATTTGGTTAAGGCTGTATTTTGATTCATCCAGCATATCCATCATGCCATAATCCGGGTGAAGTTGGCCGTAGAAGGTGCGGCCCACAATATATTGATGCAGGTGAGCATCCCACCAGCCCATGGTGGTCTGTAAAATGTGGTGCAGTTCATCCAAGCGGGTGTCGCCTCGCACCTCGATTCTGCGCCAGATAGGGGGTTTGCTGTGTTTGAGGCTTACTTTAATTTGGTAAATGTCATTTTTAGCCATTGTTTTGCTCCTTGGTAAATGGTAATGAGAATTCATTCTCAGGCTACAGCCAATTTTATCACAATTATGTTCGGAGAGCGAGTCAATATAATTGGGGGGGAGCTTTTATGTTTGGAGGGGAACATCTGCCCTAAAAGTGAAACACATGCTGAAGGGTTGTTATCTTTTTATTGTTATCTGTGTTGAAGTGGCGTATAATTGAGTTATCTCTTAAAATAAGGAGTTTACAGATGCCCAGAGCAGCTTTGATTGGTGATGAAATTTTATGGGCCGGCGGTCATCCGCCCGGCCACCCCTTACGCCCGGAGCGATTGCGTGATACCTGGGATATGCTCCACGCTTACCGGGCCTTTGAACCCCCCAACAGCCGCATTGTGTCACCTCGTGCCCCCACCGAAGATGAGTTGGCGATGTTCCACACCCGCGAATATATCAACGTTGTCAGACGATTAAGTGCAGGTGAATTAATGCTCAATGCAACCCGCTATAATTTTGGGGCAGGTGATAACCCCGTATTTGAAGGGATGTTTGAAAGCGAAGGACTCAAGGTGGGGGCGGCCTTGGTTGGAGCCGAGTTATTGCTCAATGATGAAGTCGATGTGGCCTTCAGCTTTGCCGGGGGATTGCACCATGCGGGTAAAGATTTTGCCTCTGGTTTTTGTGTCTTTGGTGATGGGGCCATTGCCATTCACCACATGCTCAATGCCGGTTGGCGGGTGCTTTATCTCGACATTGATGTCCATCACGGCGATGGCGTGCAGGCCGCCTTTTATGATGACCCTCGGGTGTTGACCATCTCATTTCACGAGTCGGGCCAATATCTCTTTCCCGGCACGGGATTTGTTGACGAGTTGGGTGAAGGTGAAGGGCAGGGGTATAGCGTAAATGTCCCCCTACACCCCTTTACCAATGATGAGGTTTTTATCCGGACCTTCGATCAACTTGTCCCCCCTTTGCTGGCCTGGTTTAAACCTGATGTTGTTGTAGCTCAACTGGGTGTCGATGCTCATTGGCGCGACCCACTGGCCCATCTAACATTAACCACACAGGGTTTTAAAAACCTCTTTCAACGCATCCACAAGCTCTCCCCTCGCTGGCTGGCCGTCGGCGGTGGAGGATATGAACGAACCGTCGTCCCGCGGGCCTGGACTCTGGCCTGGGGTGTAATGAGCAATCAAACCTTCTCCAACAATTTACCCCCAGCCGTCGCCTCCAACTATGACTCCCCCTATCTTCACGATGAAACCACCGCCATCGCTGCAGGCGAGCGTCACCAACAAGCTAAAGCCGCTGCCGAGGCAATCGTGGAACAATTGAGCGCGTCCCTTAAAATTTAGCTGCCGGGGACTGTCTCCAAGTGTGGGACTTGATAAATTACAACCTAAGGGGGCACAAATCAATAACTTTACCCCCTAAACAGTCCCCGGCACCTCCATAGCCTCAGGAAGCCTGGGGGGGACAGTAGATTTAAGTGCCGGGGACTTGGTAAACTACAACATCAGGGGGCATAAATCAATAACTTTACCCCCTAAACAGTCCCCGGCACCTCCATAGCCTCAGGAAGCCTGGGGGGAACAGTAGATTTAGGTGCCGGGGACTTGATTAATTACAATCTTCGGTGTAGTTTAGCCAATATCTCGATTCTCTAAACAGTCCCCGGCACCTGAGTACTTACGAAAGATATATGAATGACCGAAATCTTACCCGCTACATCGCCTGAAGCACTCAAATTAGCCTGTCGCCTGCTGTGTCAGGGGAAGGCGATTGCTTTTCCAACCGATACCATTTATGGTCTGGGGGCGATTGCTTTTGAACCTTTGGCTGTGCGCCATACGTTTGTACTTAAAAGACGGCCCGCTAATAAAGCTTTGCCCGTCTTTATTGCCCAAAGTGATGACCTGAATCTGGTGGCCCAGAATGTCCCCGCTATAGCCTGGCCGCTACTCGCTGCTTTTTGGCCGGGCGCGTTAACCGTTGTATTAGCCAAAGTTGCGGCTTTGCCCTATGAGGTAACCGCTGGGCAAAATACGGTGGCTGTTCGCCTACCCAACCATCCCACCAGTTTGGAGTTGGTTCGACAAGCCGGCCACCCTTTGGCTGTCACCAGTGCCAATCTATCAGGACAGACCACCCCTAACACCGCTCAGGGTGTTGCTGCTCAACTGGGAGAACAGTTACCCCTGGTTCTGGATGGCGGTCCCAGTCAATCGACCCAGGCCTCAACCATCATAGATTTGAGCCTTACCCCACCCCATCTGCTCCGTCAAGGCTGCCTAACCCTGACCCAATTGCAGCCATTTCTGCCAGATTTGGTGCAGCAACTATGACAAAAACAACAATCATCGGCATTGATGCCAGCCGGGCTGCACGTGTTAATAGAACTGGAACCGAAACATACGCCTTAGAAATGATTAAAGCCTTGTCCAAAGTGGCTTCAGAGCAATGGCGACTGCGGCTGTACACACCTCATGCGCCCCAACATACCGATTGGCCCGATTCCTCTTATGTGGAGACACGAGTTATTCCCTTTCCCCGTTTGTGGACTCATTGGCGTTTGGCTCAAGAGTTAAGGGCACACCCCCCTGACCAACTTTTTGTGCCAGCCCATGTGTTGCCCTTAAATTGTCCGTTGCCAGCCTTAGTGACCGTCCATGATTTAGGGTACAAACATTATCCGCAAACCCACCCCCTTTTTGAGCGCTGGTATCTTAACTGGACCACCCGTCGCCATTGTCAAGTGGCCCACCATATTATTGCCGACTCACAGGCCACCGTTGATGATTTGCTCCACTTTTACCAAGCCGACCCGGAGCATATCACCGTCGTCTACCTGGGCCGGGATGAAAAGTTGACCCCCGTAACCAACCCCGAAATCATCAGCAAAAGCAAAGCAGACTATAGTATTGAGGGCGATTATCTGCTCTATTTGGGGACCTTACACCCCCGCAAAAATTTAGTGCGCCTCATTGAAGCCTTTGATATGGTCCTTAAAACCTTACCCTCGGCAGATGATGCTTTAGCAGAAAGTTCGGACAGTCTGTTGTCTCCGCCGCTAAAGTTGGTCATTGCGGGTAAAAAAGGGTGGTTGTATGAGGAGATTTTTACTAAAGCTCAAGAGTTGGGCCTTGAGCAACAGGTGATTTTCCCCGGTTTCATAAACAATCAGGACAAACCTGCTTTACTCTCTGGAGCACTGGCTTATCTCTTTCCCTCATTATATGAGGGATTTGGTCTGCCCGTACTGGAAGCAATGGCTTGCGGGACCCCTGTCTTAACCAGCCTCACCTCCTCCTTGCCAGAGGTCGCTGGAGATGCAGCTTTGCTGGTCAACCCTCACCAGGTGGAAGACATTGCTAAGGGGATAAAAACGCTCATTACCAACAATAGCTTACGTCGGGAATTAACCCAGCAAGGTTTTCAGCAAATCAGGAAATTTTCCTGGGACAAAGCTGCCGCACAAGTTTTTGAAATTATGGCTAATAGTCAAGATAATGTTGGTTAGGGTACCAATTCCTGGCTCAACAATGGTTCTGGTTCTTGCTGGACTGTATCTATCTGGGCCTGATCTTGCTCAATGCGCCTTTTTAACTTCTCTGGCCATTGAGAAATATCCTCTGAGGCATAAACTTGCAATGACGGCCCCTTTTGTTTGAGCAAATCAGCGGTGCGGCACTTAAGAATTTTGCGAGCAACAGACAAACCAGAGGCGGTTGCCCCAGCGACCCCATGTCCATTGGCTGTGCTGGCTCCACACAATAACAAACCCTCAAACTCGGTTTGGGTCGAGAAGGCCAGCGGTCCAATTTGTGACAAGCGCTTATCAATGCCATATAAATTGCCGTAAGTTGCGTCTAAATAATACTTGTTGGTCAATGGCGTTCCCAAATCGGCAAAAACAACATGCTTTTTAAGGCCAGGGATAATCTCGGCCACTGTATCAAGCATTTTGTCGGTCAGCCGTGCTTTTAGGGTTAAATAATCATCCGCTTTCACCTGCCCGCCTTCACTTTGATGATTATCTTCCCACTGCTTAAAAGTCTCATAAGATACAAAGGTAAAGGCTTCGCAGGTGTGATGTCCACTATGCATCTTTGAGGGGTCTTTGAGGGTGGTAACGGTCAAAAACAGCATCGGCAACGGATTGTCATCTAAGACGCTACTGCTTAAGCCTGACTGATAAGCCGCATCCACATCAGCATAACGATAGTACCAATAGTTGCCCGAATCGTAACCAGCGGCTCGTAAATCCATATCAAGCGCAAAGAAAAGGCTCAAAGCTGAACAGGAGTAAGTAACTTTATCAACTTTGCGGCGTAATTTTCGGCTCAGATGTTCACGACCAATTAAACGCCCATAGGTTACTTCGGGGTCGGCATTGCTGATGACATATTTGGCCCTAATTTGGGTTCCATCGGCCAGTTGAACGCCAACGGCTCGTTTATCTTGGACTAAGATTTTCTCAACAGGGGTTTCCAGACGAATTTCACCTCCGGCACGTTTCAAAGCACGTACAAAGGCCCGTGGAATGGCAAATCCACCTCCCATTGGGTAATAAGCGCCTTCAAAATAGTGCTGCACTATGGCCGCATGAATCGGCGTGGCTACCTTTGAGGGTGGCATCCCGTGGTCGCCAGACTGCCCTAACAAAATTGCCTTGAGAAAAGGGTCTGAAACACAACGGTCAACCAGCGATTGGGCTGACCCAAACAAAGAGCGAATGATTGTCCTGGCCCGGAAAGGGGCGCTAAACATATCTTTGGCTGTATGTATTTTGCCCAGAGTGACAATTTCAGCCACAATCTGTTCAACAGTAGCAAAATAGCCATCGATGCCAGCCGCTTCTTGCGGAAAACGCGCTTTAAGCCGGGCGATATGGGCTTCTTTTCCTTTAGGAATATCAAACTGATCATTGCCCACCAAAATATGGTCATATCCATCGGGATTTATCTCACAGAAGGCCAAATCACCAGATACGCCCAAGCCCTCATAGATTCTTCTCATGTGGCCTCCCGGCCCCAAACCACCAATGTAATGCACCCCCGGACTGAATTTATAACCTTCCAGGGTAAAGGAATGACACCAGCCACCAGCAACATAATGCTGTTCGCAGACCAGGACCTTCAAACCCGCTTGGGCCAAACAGACCGCTGCGGTTAATCCCCCGGCTCCGGAACCGATAATAACGACATCTATTTCTTGCATTGTAATCTCCTTTATAAATAATCTAAAAAGCTCTGAGCAACCCTCTTGGGATCATTATTTTTTCGGAAATGCCTTAAACTATATAGCCACCTAATGATTCTGTTAACCAGTGCCCCAACGATAGACACAAAAAAAGGGTAGCCCAATTCCGGACACCCTTCCGTTAGCGCATATTCCCCCAATTATACGCTATTTCTCACTTTCCATCAACTTCAAAACCGACATCTCTCCATTGGTCTACCTTGTAGGGACATCTAATGATTCTGTTATAAGGTTTTTTTAGTTTTTAAATGGTCCCAAAACTACACGCTTTCAACTCTTAGCAAGCAGGTTAGACCTTTGTAATAAATTCAGTCTAAAATCAAAACAGCTATCAAAAACTCAAGGAGATAACCAGATCATGAAAAATGTAGCGATAGGTGTTGGATTTGCCATTATTGCTTTTATAGGACTGGCCTGTGTAGCCTCAATAGGCTGGTATTTAACCTCACCCCTATTTATTGATGACGTTGTTGATGAAGATTTTCCCGTCGAGGCTCCAGCAAAAGCAGCTCAATTGCCAGCCGAAGCAGCCGAGCAAACAGACGTTGAGATTTCATCTGCCCAAACAGCCGAGCAGTCAGGCTCAGAAACTGCAGTCGCCTCAGAATCAGAACCAGCAGAAGTTGAGGCCGCTGCCGCCGACATGTCAGACAAGGAAATGGACGAACCTATGCCCCAAACAGCCACAACCCCCATTGTTGTGCTTTCAGGCCAATTTCAAGATGCCGATACTGTCCACCAAGGGTCCGGTTCGACTACCATTTACCAACTGCCCGAAGGTGAACATATTCTGCGTTTTGAAGATTTTGAAGCTACCAATGGGCCGGACCTCCATGTTCTGTTGAGTAAAAATCCCGCACCAAGCAGCCGTGATGAGGTTATGGAAGGGTATCTTGATCTGGGGTCGCTCAAAGGGAATATTGGCAACCAAAATTACAAAATCCCGGCTGGTGCCGATATTTCCGAATATAAAAGCGTGGTCATCTATTGTATGCCCTTTCACGTTGTATTTGCTATAGCTAGGCTGGGTTAAGTCTGAGCTGAAAAACCCCCAACTAGAGTTATGCGTTGCGGGTGAAGCTCGCAAGCGCGGGATTCCTTAACGCTCAATGGGGTTTTTCCTGGATTTGATATATCAAATCAGAAAAGCCAGGTTGAGTTTTTGGAAGCCAAACGTTTTAACTGGGAAGGCTTTAGGACATTGCCACTGGTCAGCCAGACCTGTGACATGCACTGTGTCACCCGTTGGAGTAAATTTGACAGTACCTTTGAAGGTGTTCGGGTGACTGAGGTAATGAAACATGTGGAACTTTTACCTGAAGCAAATTATGTTCTGGTTCACGCCGACCCTGGCTATACCACTAACTTGTCCTTAGAAGATTTCTTGGCCGATGATGTTATGTTTCCGCTCAAATATGAAGGTCAACCGCTCAGTCCCGATCATGGCTACCCAGTGCGTTTGTTAGTGCCCAAACTTTATTTGTGGAAAAGTGCCAAATGGGTTCGTGGCCTGGAGTTTTTAGCCGAAGACAAACCTGGCTTTTGGGAGCAGTACGGCTATCACAACCGGGGCAACCCCTGGCAAGAGGAACATTATGGCGGTTATATTGTGGACACCATGCCAAAGGTTCGTTCTGGTCGATAAAAAAGGGCGAGCATCTCCATAGTCTGTATGATGGATGCCCGCTCTTATGAATGAGAATTAATTAACTTCCTCACAGGTAATTGCCTACTTCATCAGGCAGAAATGATAGGCACTACCTAATAGTTGGAAATAGGAAAGTGGCTTAATATTAAGCTTTAGTTCATGATCCTTAATGTATTACCTTCAGAATGTGTTTCTTAAATAGAGGATGAGGGCATATTCAGACTTCCGAAGTCTTTTAAGAAACACGCTCTCAGGCCCTAACCAAATGGCGACCAATAACCATACGTAAAATCTCGCTGGTGCCTTCGCCAATGGTCAACAGGCGTTGATCACGATAAATACGCTCGACCGGAAACTCAGCGCTGTAGCCATACCCGCCATGAATCTGAATGGCCTTAAAAGCGGCTTTTTCGGCAGTTTCACTGGCCAACAATTTGCCCATAGCTGCTTCCTTGCTAAAATCAGCCCCTTGATCTTTAAGCCAGGCCGCTCGATAGACCATGAGGCGAGCGGCTTCAATTTCAGTGCCCATATCAGCTAACATGTGCTGAATGGCTTGATGTTGGGCAATAGGTCGTCCAAAGGTCTCCCGCTCTTTGGCATAACTCAAAGCTTCATCCAGGGCAGCTTGAGCCAGCCCGACTGCCATCGCCCCAATGCCTATCCGGCCACCATCCAGTGTAACCATCGTTTGCTGTAATCCCCGTCCAGCCTGGCCCAGTAAATTTTCAGACGGAACACGGACGTTATCGTAAGTAAGCATATGGGTGGGCGAACCTCGTAAGCCCATTTTCTTTTCCCCTGGGTTAATGGTCAACCCCGGTTGGTCGGTTTCAACAATATACATACTAAAACCGCCTGAGCCACTATCTGTATCCGTGCGACATAAAGTGATAATCAAGGGCGACAAACTGGGGTTGGTAATCCAGGCTTTGCTGCCATTAATCAGCCACTCTCCCCCATCAGGGACAAGCATCGTTTTAACCCCATTGGACAAATCACTCCCTGCTCCCGGTTCCGTCAAAGCCAAGGCCCCCAAATAATCACCCGACATTAAAGCGGGTAGATATTTGGCTTTCTGGGCGGCTGTGCCATACATTACCAGCGGCCCCAGGCACAAACCATTATGAGCAGCCACAGATAAGGCCGTACTTCCACAAGTCCGGCCAACCTCTTCAATGGCAATCGCCGCACTGATGGTATCCAGCCCCGGCCCATCATCCTCCTCTGCTACGGGCAAGGCTAACACGCCCAAAGCGGCCATCTTTTTAATGACATCCATCGGTAATTTACCCTCGGCATCTGTTTGAGCAGCCCGAGGTTTTAATTCATTTTGACAAAAATCATGGACAGCTTCCTGCCACATTCTTTGCTCATCATTGAATTGAAAATTCATAATATTCATTTACTCCATTGTAAGATAAAGGTATTTTACTTGATATGGTAATGATGTAAAATATGGGGGTCTGGTACGTGGTGCGTAGTGTGTAGGGCGTAATATGAATAAGGCTACGAATAGCGGCTGGACACAATCCAACATATTTAGAATCACCAAGAAAGGAATAAACACCCTATGCCCGGCAAATATTATGAGGAGTTGGAAGTTGGCTTAATCATCAAACATAGCTTGGGGCGAACCATCACCGAAATGGATAATGTGCTTTTTTCTACGCTGACCATGAATCCCCAGCCGCTTCATATTAATGAGGATTTCGCCCAAAAGACACAATTTGGACAGCGTATTGTTAATGGTATTTTTACGCTGGGGTTGGCCGTTGGCATCACTGTGGGGGAGTTAACAGGTGGGACGCTGGTTGCCAATTTAGGTTATGAAAAAATCAAGCATCCACATCCTATGTTCCATGGCGACACCCTCTACGTAGAAAGTGAGGTTATCAGCAAACGTGAGTCCAAATCGAAACCGGATAGAGGCATTGTCCGGTTTAAACACATTGGGCGTAATCAAGAGGGAACTATCGTTCTTGAAGTTGAACGAGCAGCATTGATGCTCAAGAAGAAACAGTAATTGATAGTTGATAGTTGATAGTTAGTGGTTAGTATCATTAGGAGATAACTTATGATAGATATTCGGCGTTCGATGCTTTTTATGCCTGGCGATAGTATGCGAAAAATTAGCAAAGCTGCTCAACTTGATGTTGACAGCATTGTGATGGATTTGGAAGATAGCGTTACCCTTGAGCAGAAGACTGAAGCCCGACAAACGGTCAGCGAAGCCTTAAACACCCTCGACTTTGGCCGCAGCGAGCGACTTGTCCGGCTTAACCATGAAAGCACGGGTTTGTTGTCTGCTGATTTTAGGGGCACCATTGATGCCCGACCAGATGGTTATGTTTTGCCCAAAGTTGAAAGCGCTCTTCAAATCCAATATGTCGATCAGCTACTAACCGGGGCCGAGCAAAGCAGAAAGTGGGAAGTCGGCCAAATACGGCTATTTGCTATCATTGAAACAGCCTTAGGCATCATGAATGTCAAAGAAATTGCTCAAGCCAGCCCCCGGATAGCAGCCTTAATGTTTGGGGCTGAAGATTTAGCCGGAGATATGGGGGTCAGCCGTACCCCTGCAGGGGGGGAGGTTTTTTATGCCCGCAGTGCTGTTGTTACTGCCGCCGCCGCTTACAAGCTCCAAGCCCTGGATATGGTACTCATCGACCTGGCCGATTTAGACCGCCTGGCCGAAGAAAGCACTGTTGCCCGACAAATGGGGTATGAAGGCAAAATGGCAATCCATCCCCGTCAGGTTGAGGTTATCAATCGCATTTTTGCACCTTCAGCAGAGGAGATCAAACAAGCCCAACGTTTGCTTCGAGCCTATAAGGAACAGCAACAGGCCGGAAGCGGTGTCTTCACCTTAGATGGAAAAATGGTTGATATGCCGATGGTACGTATGGCTGAACGAGTTTTGGATAAAGCCGCCGCAGCGGGCTTATTAGATAGGGCCTAGGGTTCAGTCTTGAAATCTTGACCAACTGGTACTTAGGGGATTATTTAAAAACTGGAAAAGCCTAAGAATGTGTTTCTTAAATAGAGGATGAGGGTATATTCAGACTTCGGAAGTCTTGAAAATGCCTTTTTCGCGGCTAAATCAAACCTTTTGCAGCCTGATTTCAGCTAAAAATCCCGC
>PJEL010001708.1_pt1 | contig 21429 bp, 17 predicted proteins | sample 1853271 | NCBI WGS metagenome assembly PJEL01 (sample SAMN08108733, study PRJNA415343) | Invertebrate metagenome, whole genome shotgun sequencing project. | host: Globobulimina | place: Sweden: Gullmar Fjord | collected 2015-08
AGTGATATATCTAGTGCATATATTTTTAATCAAGAAAAAGAGCTGTTAATTACTATTTTAAAACAATTTTTTATGCATCCTGATATAAAAGTAATCTCTATTAGAAATAATAATAATTTGTACATTAACCTAGTTAAAAAAGGGAATGAAATAGTAAATGAATATTATTTTGATGATGAAGAGTTACAAAAAATTTCAAGTAAAATATACTATAAAACAGAATATGATTTATTGAAGTTAGGTGAATTATCTATTTATTATAAAAAAGATTATGAAAGTAAACATGTAAAAGTGATACCTCTTCTTTCTGATTTAACGATATTAAAAAATGAAGACTATTCAACCATCTCAAATGTTTATAAAAAATATAAAATTGAAGATAAAATGATTTTGTCATTGACACAAAAAGAAAGAGATTATCTTAATAACCATAAAACAATTAGAGTTCATAATGAAAATAACTGGGCTCCTTACAACTATACTAAAGATGGTGATGCAAAAGGATTCTCCATAGAATATATGGAGTTGATTGCAAAAAAACTAAATATAAATATACAATATATTCAAGGACATACTTGGAGTGAATTTTTAGAATTATTAAAAAATGAAGAGATAGATGTTATTGCAAATATAAGTAAAAGTGAAAATAGAGAAAAATATATAAATTTTACAACTGCGTATATACAATCTAAAAAAGCTATTTTTTCTAATCTTCCAAATATCAAAAGAATTTCAGATTTAAATGGAAAAACAATAGCTATACCCAGAAATTTTTATACTCAAGAATACATAATGAAAAATTATCCTGATATAAAAATAAAAACATATAAAAATACTAAAGATTCACTATATGCAGTTATAAATAAAGAAGCAGATGCCATAATAGAAAACTTTGCAGTAGTTGATTCATTAATGAAAAAGAATGGACTTAGTCTCTCTTATGTAACAATAAACGATGATAAGGAACTTATATCAAGTTTACATATAGGAGTGAGCAAAAGTAAAGTAGTTTTAAGAGATATACTAGAAAAGGCAAAAAATTCTATATCTGGAGAATCATTTAGAAAATTAGAAAATAAGTGGTTTGGAGTATATGAGCAAAAAACTCAATTATTTACAGAAGAAGAGTTGGATTATATTCAAAATAAAGAAAATATCAATATTTGTTATCATAAAGATCAACATCCTTGGATAATGAAAATTGATGATAAAATGGAAGGTTCTTCCGTAGAATTTTTAAAATATATAACTAAAAAAAGTAATTTAAATTTTACAATGATTGAAACTGATAATGTAATTGAACATTTTCAAAAGATTAAAGATGGACAATGTGATGTATCCCCTATAATTGTAACAAAACCAAATCAATTTAAATTTTTAAATCCTACTGATTCGATGATCTCAGATAATATAGTTTTAGTAACAAAAATAAATGAGCACTATGTAAGTGATTTTAATGAAATAGGTGATAAAAAGATTGCTATACATCGAGGTAAAAAGAACTTGATTAAATATGTAAAGTCTGTTTATCCTAATATGAAATTAACAGAAGTTGATAATATCGATTTAGAAAGAGTTATAAGTGATGAATTTTACGGATATATCAGTGCTTCATATAAAATGACATATAAAATATATCCAAATTATGTCAATAAACTTAAAATTATGTCTAAAATAGGGGACAAAAAAATATTAGGAAGTTTTGGTATAACAGTAAGGGAGCCTTTATTATTAAGTATTTTTAATAAGTCTTTAAATGATATAACAGAATTAGAACGACAAGAGATAGAAAATGCATGGGTAAGGGTAGAAGTAGAAAAACAGTTTGACTATACGTTGTTTTTACAAATTATGAGTGTATTTTTAGTTATTGTTTTTATCCTTATAGTATCTAATTATAAACAAAAAAAGTTACAAGAAAAAATACAAAAACTTAATGAAAACCTAGAAGATAAAGTTAAATTAGAAGTTCAAAAAAATAGAGAAAAAGATAAGTTAATGCTTGGACAAAGTAGATTAGCACAAATGGGTGAAGTTGTAAGTATGATTGCTCATCAATGGAGACAACCTCTTAATAGTTTGTCTTTACTAAATCAAACAATTTTATTAAAATATGATAGGGACAAATTGAATGATGACGCTATAGAATTTTTTAGGGTACATTCAAAAAAACAAATACATGAGATGTCTAAAACTATAGATGACTTTAAAAACTTTTTTAAACCAGAAAAAGTTAAATCAATATTTTTGTTAAATACAATGATAGATGATTTATTAGAAATGGTAAAACCAATATACGAAAATAATAATGTACAAATAAAAAAGAATATAGATAAAGATTATTTTGTTGAAGGTTATCCAAATGAATTAGGACAAGCAATTTTAAATATATTTAATAATGCTAAGGATGCCTTAGTTGAAAAAGGGATTGAGGATAAAGAATTAAGTATTACAATTAAAGAGAATAAAAATATTATATATATGTTTATATCTGATAATGCGGGAGGAATTCCTACAGAAATTATTGATAATATTTTTGATCCTTATTTCTCTACAAAAAGTGATAAAAATGGAACAGGTTTAGGTCTATATATGACAAAGATGATTATTGAAGAGCATATGGATGGAAAAATTACGGTTATAAATGGTGAACATGGTGCTGTATTTACAATAAAGTTAGAAAAAAAAATTAATACAAAAGAGGAAAATGAACATGTTTAAAAATAATACAATATTACTCGTAGAAGACAATGTCGATATGCAAGAGTACATGAGGTTATTACTAGAAGATGAATGTAAACAATTGTTTTTTGCAAGTAATGGGAAAGAAGGTATAGAACAGTATAAACAAAATAAACCTGATTTGATTATTACTGATTTAAATATGCCTATTATGAATGGAATTATTATGAGTAAAGAGATTAAAAATCATGATTCCTCTCAGCCTATAGTATTATTAACTGCTCATGGGGATATTCAAGAATTACAAGAAGCAATAAATATTGGATTAAATGCTTTTATATCAAAACCTATAGAAAATATAGAAATATTATTTAACACTATTGACAAGTTATTAAAAAAAATAGATAAAAAGGGTACTTGTAATACTCTTAAGAGAGATATTAAAAATGAAGCTGATGTAAATGCAAATAATGTTGCAATTGATATTTTACATGATGATCAAGAATATGTAGATTATGAATCCTTAATTAGTGACATGAGTTAAATACCATAGATTAAACTTAAAATAAATAATGCTTCTTTTTGAGTAATATATTTAACAGCAGTTTTTGAGAAGAAAAGTGGCATAATTCATTTAAGGAAAACTAACAATCAAATGAATAAGATATTTAACTACATAAAACAAAATAAAGATACTCAACTTTTAATAGTTGCAGATGAAAAACAAGCGATGATAGCACGAGATTGTGCTAGTTATTTAGGACTTAACCCTTTTGTATTAAGTGATTTACGTGCAAATTTTGGAGATGATTTACTCTCTTTTTCTGATGAGATAAAAGAGATGACTTCTACATTGGAAAGTTTTCATAAGTATAGAAAACAAAACAAACTACTTATTTCTCCTGTACGAACTATAACCTATCCACTTCCAAAAGCTGACTGTTTTGATAATCTTACTATCGAGTTTGCAAGTACTATAAATATAGTAGAATTAAAAAATAAACTTTATAACTGGGGATATTACTTTGTTGATATTGTAACAGAGCAGGGTGAAGTTTCGATTCGTGGGGATATTATCGATATTTTCCCTCCTAATGATGAGTATGGATATAGAGTTAGTTTATTTGATGATGAAGTTGAGGGTATACGAAAGTTTGATGTTGAAAATCAAAAATCTTTTAAAGATGAGTTAGAAGAGTTTACGATAAGTGCATCATTTTTAGCTTTTGATGAACAAAAACTAGCAACTATTAATGAAAAAATTGCAGAGAGTAATATCGATGTATTTGAAAAAGATATACACTCTTTAGGTTTTTGGTTCTTAGATGAAGATGCTTCATATTATACACAAGAGTTACAAAGTAGTATTACAAAAGAGGCTTTAGATGAGTTAGAAGAGGTTTATATTTTTGAAGAGAAAAGGATACCTAAAGAGGAACTTTTATCTACAACACCTATACTTGAAGATGATACGTATAAACAAATAGATGTAGCAAATGTTTTAGAATTTCTAAAATTTCATGAAGGTAAAAAAGTAACTATCATCTCTTCAACTGAAGGAAAAGCTCGAGGATATGATCTTGATTTAAATGATAAAAATATCACCTTTAAATTAGATCACGAGATAGTAAACCTTGTAAGTGATGATGAGGTGATCATCTCTTTAAATAAACAAATTAAAAAGAAAAGAAAAAAACGACCCAAAATTGTTTTAGATGAGTTAAAAAAAGATGATTTTGTAGTACATGAGACTCATGGTATTGGTCAGTTTAAAGGGATCAAACCAGTTACTGTTATGGGAGCAAAGAGAGACTTTGTAATAGTTCAGTATGCGGGTGATGATAAGCTTTTAATACCTGTTGAAAATATAGGTATCATCGATAGATACTTGGCTGATAGTGGAAGTATTGCTACAGTAGATAAACTTGGAAAAGGAAGTTTTGCTAAACTTAAAGGAAAAGTAAAAGAAAGACTTTTTGCAATTGCAAGTGATATTATCGCAATTGCAGCCAAAAGAGAACTTACTAAAGGTATCTATATAGATACTACAAAAGAAGAGATTCAAGTACTTCAAGGAAACTCAGGGTTTGAGTATACAAAAGATCAAGCAAGAAGTGTCAAAGAGTTTTTAACTGATATGAACTCTGGCTTAGTAATGGATAGATTATTAAGTGGTGATGTTGGTTTTGGTAAAACAGAAGTTGCTATGAATGGAATGTTAGCTGTTTTATTAAATGGATATCAAGCTTTATTTATCTGTCCTACGACACTTTTATCCTCTCAACATTTTGAAGGTATTAAAAATAGACTTGAACCCTTTGGTTTTAAAATAGCCAAACTAGATGGACGTACATCTACAAAAGATAGAAATGCATTAAAGAAATCCCTCGAAGATGGGAATATCGATTTAGTTGTAGGTACTCATGCTTTATTAAATGTAAAGTGTCATAATCTTGGTTTAGTCGTAGTTGATGAAGAGCATAAGTTTGGTGTTAAACAAAAAGAGAAACTAAAAGATATACGAAGTGATGTACATATTTTTTCTATGAGTGCTACTCCAATTCCGCGTACTTTAAATCTAGCCTTATCAAAAATAAAAGGTATGAGTTCATTGTTAACACCACCAAGTGAAAGACTAGGGGTGAGAAGTTTTGTAAAAGAGTATGATGACAAACTTATTAAAGAGATTATATTACGAGAGAAACGCCGTGGTGGACAACTTTTTTATATCTATAATAATATTGCAACAATAGAAACAAAGAAAAAAGATCTACTAGAGATCATGCCAAACTTGAAAATTGCGGTTATGCATTCAAAGATTACGCCTAAACAAAGTGAAGAGACTTTGGAGATGTTTTCAAATGGTGAGATTGATATTTTATTAGCTACTAGTATTGTTGAATCTGGTCTTCATTTGCCAAATGCAAATAGTATGATTATTGATGGTGCAGATAGATTTGGTATAGCAGATTTACATCAGCTAAGAGGTAGAGTTGGTCGTGGAAGTAAAGAAGGTTTTTGTTATTTTGTAGTTAGAGATAAAAAAACTATTACAAAAGATGCAATAAGAAGATTAATAGCTTTGGAGTCTAACTCATATCTAGGAAGTGGTACAGCTTTAGCACATCAAGATTTAGAGATACGAGGTGGTGGAAATATCATCGGAGAAGCACAAAGTGGTCATATCAAACAAATAGGGTATGGACTATATTTAAAAATGCTAGAAGAAGCTATTGCTATTTTAAGTGGGGAAGGAGAAGAAGAGGAAGTATCTGTAGATATTAAACTGAGTATTACTGCTTTTATATCTAGTGACTATATAAGTGAAGATAGAGTAAGATTAGAGTTATATAGACGTCTTAGTATGTGTAAAGCTATAAAAGAAGTATATTCTATACAAGATGAGATGGAAGATAGATTTGGTAAATTGGATTTACCTACGAAACAGTTTATTGAATTAATTATTATTAAGATTAATGCATTAGAAAAAAAAATAAAAACTATCAGTAACTATGATATGAATATTACAATAGTTTTTAACGATGAGAAAAAAGAAACTATAAAATCACCAAGTAGAGATGATGATGATTTAATTATCACTACATTAAATTATTTGACGAAAAAGGTAAAATAGTGATATATGATATTATCATAATTGGAGCAGGGGCAAGTGGTCTTATGGCTGCTAGTGGATTTAAAAATAAGAGTGTTTGTATTATTGATTCAAACGACAAAATTGGTGCCAAGATAAAAATTAGTGGTGGAGCTAAATGTAACATCACAAATAAGTTTATGGGAACAGATAAGTTTTTAGGAGATAGTGAATTTATACAACCATACTTAGAAAAATTCAATGAAAAAGATTTATTAAAATTTTTGAATGATAATGGTGTTTATCCAAATTTAAATCCTAAAATAGTAAAAGGTACATATTTTTGTAATAGTAGTAGTGATGTTATTAATATGTTTACGAAACTTACCTCTCATTGTAAGTTCCGATTGGGTACAAAAGTATTAGATGTAGAACATATTGAAAATTATACTGTTAAAACAGATAAAGGTGATATAGTAGGAAAAAAACTCATTGTTGCCTCTGGTGGACTCTCTTATGCCAGTATTGGTGGAAGTGATATTGGGTTTAATATTGCTAAAAAATTTGGACATACAGTAAATAGATTAGATCCTGCACTTGTAGGTTTTACAGTTCAAAAAGATCAGTTTTGGTTTAAAGAGTTAAGTGGTTTATCTGTTGATGTAAAAATAAAAGTTTTAGATAAAACTGTTGAAGGAATGATGCTTTTTACACATAAGGGATGTAGTGGACCTGCTATTTTAACTACATCATTGTATTGGAAAAAAGGAAATTTTTCTATAGACTTTTTACCAAATAAAGATAGCTATTTACCAAAAAGATTTAAACAGCAAATTAAAGATTTAGATATAGATTTACATAACTATGTAATGGCACCTGCTGGTAACTTTGGGTATACAAAAGCAGAAGTTACAAAAGGTGGAATAGAAACGAAAGAAATAGATAGTAACTTTGAAAGTAAATTGCAAAAGAACCTTTATTTTATAGGCGAAGTACTAGATATTACTGGTGAATTAGGTGGTTACAATTTCCAATGGGCATTTAGTAGTGGGTATTGCATTAATAATTAATTCTTATATAATAATTAATTTGATAGAATAGTTTAATTTTTTAAAAAAGGTACTAAATGTTTTTCTCAAATAATGCAAAGAATGAAGAGTGCGAGCAGCTTAAACAACGAATAGAAGAACTTGAAAAAGAATCATCTATAATGAAAACTAATCATGAGAATGAATTAAATGAATTAAACAGTAACTTTCAAATACAAGTGAATACCTTGCAAAATGAGAAAGAACAATTATCTAAAATAGCAAAATTTACAACAGCTGAGGGTATAGTTGCTGTTGATAAACAAAATCGTATTATTTTTATAAATGATAAGGCTGATGAAAATGTTAATGATAAAAATGATCTATTAAATGTAGTATCAAAACAGGCCGACACAATGATAATTTCTGATTGTGAAGCTAAATTAACTTATAAAAAATATGATGATTTAACTATTGTATCTTTGATTAAAACATCAATTCACGATAATGCAGAGGATGGACTTCTTCATAAACACAATGATAATATCAATGTGTCTCTATCTAATACACAACATGTTTATCAGGATTTATTAGATGAATTAAATAATATGGCTAAAGAATCTAAATCAACTGCAACTGGTTCAACAGAAGGTTTAACATTAACACAAAATATAGTTCGAGATACAGAAAATCTTAACAATCAAATAGTAACTGAAAATGAAATCGTTACAAATTTAGTACAAAAAAGTAATGATATTGCGCAAGCTATTGTCGTAATTGATCAGATTTCATTTCAAACTAATATTCTTTCATTAAATGCCGCAGTAGAAGCTGCAACTGCAGGAGAAGCTGGGAAAGGTTTTGCTGTAGTTGCTCAAGAAGTTAGAAATCTTGCCTCAAGATCATCTGAAGCAGCCAAAGAGATCAAAGATGTTGTAGTTGCAATTCAAGAAGAAACAGCAAGAATGAAAAAGAGTTCAGATATTGTTGCAGGAGTTGTAGGCGAAACAAAAGAACGAGTTGCTGTATTAATCAAACTTATGGAATCTTTTCAAAGAAATGCGGGAAGAAGTGTTTTTGAAGTAGATTCTGTTAGTAATAAAATTTTTGTAAATCTTGCTAAACTTGATCATGTTATATACAAAAATAATTTATACCAACTATTATTTGGTGATAGTAATAGTTTTAAACCAAGTGAACATACTGCATGTAGACTTGGTAAATGGTACGATTCAGGACTTGGTAAATCAGAGTTTGGAAATACAAAATCATATTCAAGTCTAAATAAACCACATGCTACAGTTCATAGAGAAGCAAATATTTTAGCTAAAGAGTGTTCAGGAAATTCAGTTGTTTGTTCAAAAGCGGTAATTGAAGATAAAGTAAAAATAATTGAAAATGCAAGTGAAGATGTATTTAAAATATTAGATCAAATGTTAGAAGAAAAAAATGATATGGTTATGAAAATAGCTGCGAAAGATTTATTTTAATAGGAGTGATTATGGAAGAGAAAAAATATAAAATAGCAATAGTAGATGATGAAAATGAGATATTAAATATGTTGCAAAAGTTTCTTACTCGAGGAAGCAAGTATGATGTTACTACATTTTCAAATCCAGTAACTGCAGTTGCAAGTATTGATGCAAGTTATGACATTGTGCTCATGGATATAATGATGCCACAGATGAATGGAATAGATGCATTAGAAGAGATCATGGATAAAAATCCGAAGCAAAAAGTAATTATGATGACTGCTTATTCAACTTTAGATAAAGTGTTAAAATCTCATAAAAATGGTGCTACACATTACTTAATGAAACCGTTTGATTCTTTAGATACTGTACAAAAAAAGATTATTGAAGTATTAAATTCATAATTAGATAGTAAAATATGTCATTTAATTTAAAATTATTTTTTACGTTTGTAATTTTTGGCGTATTTTTAGCATTATTCTGGGGCTACTCTTTTTCTAAGATTGCTCATGAAAATGAACTTCGAGATAAACTTACACAGACCCAAGAATTATTACTGCAAAAAGAGACGAAAATCTCAAATTATATTGATAAACTAGATCAAATCCTTTTATCCATATCAAATAATGAAACATTTAAAACTTATGTAAAAGATGGTTCAAATAAGGACTTTATATATGACTTATTTAAAACACTTTCTGTTTCAGGAGAAGGTATTTTAAAAATAAGTTATATAGATAAAAATGCAAATAAGTTACTAGAATTCAATTCTGATAAAAACAAAACTATAAATAATACTGATAAAAGAAAAATAAATTTGTCCTCTTTTAAAAAGATTAGAGAACAAAATATTGGAGATATTTGGCATTCATCATTTGGTATAAATCTTCAAAATAATAGAGTTAATAATACAGAAGCTATATTTGTTACAGGACTTAATTTAAAAGATGGAATATTATGCTTTACTGTATCTTTACAAAGTATCCTCAAAGCAATGGATAATGAATACTATAAAATACTTTTAGTTGATAAAGATGGTAATATAATTATTGATTCACAAAAAAAAGATTCATGGTCTAAATACTTAGAAAAAGAAGTAGCATTAAAGGAATTATTACATGAAGAAAATTTTCAGTTTTTAAAACAAGATTTTGTTAAAAGTGATAGTTACATCTCTAAAAAAGTAAAAAGTAAAAATGAAGATGAATCAGTTTTAATTTTAGTGTATCCTGACTTTCGAACTATGATTGATCAAAAAATGTATTATATGTATATTTCAATTTTAGTCTCTACAATAGTACTTGCTATTTTACTTGCTTATTTATTGTCAAAGCCAATGTCAAAAATGACTGATAAGATTGAACGTTTGAATAATAAACTAGATAGAAAAGTAGAACAAAGAACTGCAAAATTAAAAGATTCATTAAGAGTTATAGATAAATATGTAATAAGATCAGTGACTGATACAGATGGGATGATTTTGAGTGTAAGTGATGCTTTTTGTCAAGTTTCACAATATACAAAAGAGGAATTAATAGGTCAAACTCATTCTATAATCAGACATCCTGATATGGAAGATAAAGTATTTAAAGATATGTGGGTGACTATCAAATCTGGAAAAAACTGGAATGGAAAAATTAAAAACTTAGCAAAAGATGGAAGTTATTATTGGGTAAATTCGAATATTGAACCTAATTTTGTTAATAAAAAAATAGTTTCATTTACAGCAATTAGAACTAAAATATCAAATAAAGTTAAACTAGAAGAATTAAATAAATCATTAGAGAAAAGAATAAAAAAAGAAGTTCAAAAAAGCACAGAACAATTAAAACTCATACAAGAAGAACAACTTAAAAGTGTAAAATTAAATTCTATTGGTACTTTAGCTGCTGGTATTACTCATGAAATAAATACACCATTAACGTATATAAAAGGTAATTTTGAATTAATGAAATATGATTTAGAAGATTTACCTTCTAGTGATATTAGAGATAGAATTTTGGATGATACCGAAGTTATAGCAGATGGATTACAAAGAATTTCAAATATAGTAGATGCGATGAAAGAAGTTTCTCATTCATCTACAGAATCTGCTGAAAGTGTAAATATTTATACAACCTTAGTAACTGCGTTAACATTAAGTTTTAGTAATGCAAAACAAGTAAGTAAAATATATATAAATAATGAGTTATTTGATATTGATATTAATAAAAATAAATTTGAATTTAATGCACTTGTGCAAAAACAAAGAATTGAACAAGTTTGGATAATCATAATCAATAATGCGCTTGATGAATTGGTAAAAATAGAGGGTTATGAAAAACGAAGTTTATATATAAATATAAGTAAAGATGAACATAAAATAATAGTTGATTTTATTGATAATGCTGGGGGCATTAAAGAAAAATTACTTGAAAAAATATTTGAACCATTTATAAGTACTAAAGAAAGAGGTGGAATGGGTATCGGTCTTAATGTAGCAAAAAATATAATAAATGAACATTCAGGTACAATTACAGCGAAAAATATTAAAAATGGTGCAAAATTCACGATTGAATTATATGCCGAAGGTGCAAAATGTTAGAAGAGAAGAATGGTGGATTAAAAATAGCCTTTATAGGGGATATTGTAGGTCGACCTGGTAGAAAAATAATAAAAGAAAATCTCGATAGACTAAGAGAGATACATAAAATAGATTTTGTTATCGCAAATGGTGAAAATGCTAGTCATGGTTTTGGATTAACAATTAAAAATGCAAGTGAGTTATTTAATTGTGGTATTGATTTAATTACAGGTGGAAATCATTCTTGGGATAAGAAAAAAGATATGATAGTTTTACTTGAAACAAAACCAGTATTAAGACCTGATAATTACCCTGAAGGGGTTCCTGGGACTGGTGTAAAAGTTACTGATGTTAATGGTGTAAAACTAGCAGTAATTAATCTTATGGGACTTTACACGATGCCTCAAGTATTAAATCCTTTTACTCATATTTTAGGGATTGTAGAAAAATTAGAAGAAGATAATGTAAAACATATTTTTATAGATTTTCATGCAGAAGTAACAGCAGAAAAAAGAATACTGATGCAGATGTTAAAAGGGCGTGTTAGTGCAATTTGTGGAACACATACACATGTAGGAACTGATGATCAAGAGATAACTGATGGAACTTATTATGTTACAGATATAGGGATGACTGGTTGTCGAGATAACGTTATAGGGATGGAAAATGATATTCCAATCCAAAAAGCATTAACTGGAATTGGGGGACATTTTAATGTTCCAAATAATTGTAAATCTATTATGCAAATAGCTATAATAGATATTGATGAAGATGGTAAATCACGTGATGGCTTTAAAATTAAATTATATAATAATAAAAGTGAAGTGCTTTCTCAAAGTATTATTAATTAATTCATCTCCTTTATAAGAATAATCGAAATAAAAACAAAAATTAGATAAACTAAGTTAATATATATTAAGGATAAGACAGATGATAATTATTCCTCAAACTAAGGGTGGTGTTGGTAAATCAACAGTAGCGATGCAAGTAATTGCCCCATATCTTTATAAGAAACATGGTAAAGCAGTGACTTACATTGAAATAGATGATGAAAATAATGATTCACAAAGTTTTACAGCAACTAAAATTGTAAATAAAAAAATGTTATCGACAAATAAAATTACAGAACTTGATGAGATGATTTTAATGGATGATAATCATGAAATTATCGTAGATGTTGGTGGAAATAAAACATCTTCTTTAGTACTTGATGAGATTGCAAAAGTAGGAACATTTGGAAATGTTAAGTGGATTGTACCTATGGGTGATGGTGAGCTTGATGGTAAAAATGCAATTGCAACTATGAAAAAATTACGAAAAATTGAAAGAAATTCTACAGATAATCTATTTTTTGCATTAAATAGAGCAATAAGTACAGAAAAAGATTATTTAGAAGAACAATTTATAAACTTTTTTGGACATAAGTATTTAGGAAGTAATTCAACTATTACTGACTTTGTAAAAGATCCTCGATATTTTGCAGTTGCAAATGATAAAGTTATTACTATGAGTAGATATCTTGGTAGTACAGTTTGGGAAATGGCTCATAATAATACAGATTTTGCAGTAAAAGCATTAGAAGCAAAAGATGCAGGTGATAGAGAAGCTGCATTAAAATATTTGTTTTTTAGAAGATTACAAACAGAAGCAAAAGATTACGTTTTACATACATTAAATCCTATCTTTACAGATTTGGATAGATGGATTGAGATAAAAAAATAGGACAATTCTTATGAGCGATATGAGTTTTAAACAGGCAAAAGAATTAGCTGAACAACTTGAGTTGAGTGAAATTACATTAAAGCAGATGTTAAAAAAAATAGATATTGCATCAGAGAATTTTGATAAAAGTTTAGCAAAACAAGAACTTGTATTAAACTATATTCCAAGAATAGATAAAAAACTAATATTTATGAAAGTATTAGTAGGATTAAATATTGGATTTATATTAGGTTTAATAGTAGCAAAATATATATTTTAAGGTAGAAAATTGGCAGAAGAAAATAGAGATAATCAAGAAGATATAATAAAAATGTTTAACGATATTGCAAAAACATATGATTTAGCAAATAGAATTTTAAGTATGGGAATAGATAAAACATGGAGAAAAAAAGCTTGTAATATGGCATATAATTTCTATGGTAAATCACACTTGACAAAAATTGTTGATGTTGCTTGTGGAACAGGTGACTTGATGATTGATTGGGAAGGTGTAGCTAATACTAACGGTATAGAAATTGATGATATTGTTGGCGTTGATCCAAGTGTAGGGATGATGGAAGTTGGTAAAACTAAGATACCTCATAGAACATTTGTTGAAGCAGGTGCGGAATCTATGCCTATAGATGATGAAAGTGCTGACATTATCTCGATCTCTTATGGTATTCGAAATGTAGTACAAAGAAAAGAAGGCCTTAAAGAGTTTGCAAGAGTTCTAAAAAAAGGTGGACTTTGTGTCATTTTAGAATTTACTAAAAACGACAAAAATGATTTTCCAGCAAAATTAACTAAGTTTTATATGAATAATTTAATGCCTCATATAGGTGGACTTGTATCTAAAAATAAAGATGCTTATACCTATTTACCTAAATCTATTGAAGCATTTATTACTACAAAACAGATGTGTGATGAATTAAAATCAGTAGGTTTAGAACCTATTTTTGTACAGGGGTATTCTATGGATATGAGTACAACTTTTATAGCTAGAAAGATATAATTCTAGTGAATTCACCAATATCTGTAAGTACTTTAAATGAACAAATTAAAGGTATATTGGAAACAACTTTTTCTACAGTTTATGTAGAAGGGGAAATTTCTAATTTAACATATCATAATTCTGGACACATATATTTTAGTGTTAAAGATAATAAATCTACTATTTCATGTGTTATGTTTAAAGGGAATGCACAGTATTTAAAATTTCGTTTAGAAGTTGGTATTAAAATAGTAATAAGTGGTAATATAACTGTATATACTCCACGAGGAAATTATCAATTATTATGCCAAAAAATAGAGCCTAGTGGAGTTGGGGCTTTAGCTTTAGCATATGAACAGTTAAAAACAAAACTTCAAATCAAAGGCTACTTTGATAAATCTATTAAAAAAACTTTACCAATTTATCCCAAAAATATTTATGTAATTACATCAAATACTGGTGCTGCAATTGAAGATATGAAAAAGATACTAACTATTCGTTACCCATTAGCTAAAATGTTTTTACTTCCTACGTTAGTTCAAGGGGCAGATGCAAAAGAGAACATTGTTAGGAATATAAAAATAGCAGATGCAATTGCAAGTGAATCATTAGATGAGTCTATTTTAATTGTAGGTCGTGGTGGTGGAAGTACTGAAGATTTATGGGCATTTAATGAAGAGATAGTTTGTGATGCTATATATGAAGCAAAAGTTCCTATAATTAGTGCTGTTGGACATGAAAATGATTTTGTTATTTCTGATTTCGTTGCTGATGTGAGAGCGAGTACACCTTCAAATGCAATAGAAATCGGAACACCAAGCATAAATGATCTACGACAATATACAGATAGTATAGTAAATGATTTTAATCATAAATTTAAAACTGTATTAGTTCATAAAGAACAAAAATTAATTCATCTAAAATCTAGTTTTGAACAACAATCATTCGAAAAACGCTTTGAATTTATAGAATCAAAAATTAAAAATATGAAACAACAATTCCAAAACTCATTTAATCAAATTTTACGTACAAAATCAGACGATTTAGCTTTTATAAAAAATAACTTACTATTAAATCATCCTGAGAAAAAAGATAAAAAAGGATTTGTGCAGCTGACAGTTAATAATAAAATCACGAGTATAGATGAGATTGAAATTGATAATATGATTACTATAGAAAATTCTAAAGTCTCAATAAATTGCAAAGTTATTTCAAAGAATATAATAGATAAAATATAGTATAAAAATCTTATTTTTTATGTAATAACTAAAAGAGGTGGATTATGGGTAGAGAAACAGTATTAGACGAATATGCTTTTTTAGTAAGTGAAACAGATGCAAAAGGAAATATAAAGTTTGCAAATGATGATTTTTGTAAAGTAGCTGGATACACATTAGATGAATTAATAGGACAACCACATAATATGGTTAGACATCCTGATATGCCAAAAGCTGCATTTAAATCTTTATGGGATACAGTTCAAAAAGGTGATATTTGGACAGGATATGTGAAAAATGCAACAAAAGATGGTGGATATTATTGGGTATATGCAACAGTATTTCCATTTGAGTCGTGTGATGGAAGTAAAGGTTACTTATCTTGTAGAAGAAAACCAAGTAAAGAAGAGATAGCAGAACATGAAGCTCTTTATAAAGAGTGGAAACGATCTGAATAGATTTTTTAAACTAAATTATAATATGATAGATTAAATAAAAGGAAAATTATGGCAAGAATAGATAAAGAATTTAATAGTACAAACTCTGATGAGTATATGACGTTCATCTTAGGTGAAATGAAATACGCAGTTGAGTTACCAAAAATTAGAGAGATTTTAACATATCCAGATCTAATCACTACACTACCAAATACAAGTGAGTGGGTTAAAGGTCTAATTAATTTAAGAGGAGAAGTTGTTCCTATTTTAGACATAAGAGTAAAATTTGGTACAGGTGAAGTTCAGTATGATGAAAATACTGCTGTAATTGCTGTAATTACTGGTGATAATAGAATGATTGGTCTTGTTGTTGATAAAGTTGATGATGTTCAAAAATTAGAAACATCTCAATTATATCCAGTATCTGATATGGGTTCTGCTATTCCTTCTCGATATTTAAAGGGTTTTGTAAGACTTGAAGATAATCAAATGCTTGTAATTATGGATATTGAAACTGTAGTTGCAAAAGAGGAGTTAAAGTCATAGACTTTAACTCAAGTTATTTATCTAAGAGATAATAATTTTTTATTTAATTCGATAGTGTTTGAGATAACGCTATCGCAATCATGTTTAGTAAATCCCCAATTTACTAAAAGATAATCCATCTCACAAGCAACTGCTGCGTTTTTATCTTTATTACTATCACCTACAAGTACAGAGTTTTTTATCTCCATATTAAGTGATTCTATTGTATTTAAAAGCATCTCTGGATGTGGTTTCGGAGTACTTACTTCATTGGCTCCAATGATATAATCAAAATAATGATCTATGTTAAGATGTTCAACCATTTTTCTTGCAAATTCAACTGATGCATTAGTTGCAATACTCAAAGTAAAATGTTCATTAATCTCTTCTAATAGTTCTTTAATTCCATCATAAAGTGAAATATCACTAATACAGTTAGTATCATAATACTCTGCGAATAACTTCGTTTGTTCGTCTGTAAATGCATTTGTACCATAAAAGAATTCTGCTGAATTAATATTTGGATTATTTATATTACTTAGAAGTTCATCTTTTGGCATAACTTCTAAACCCAAATTAGTTCTCACATAATTTACAGTATTAGAAATTACATCTCCACTATTAATAAGTGTACCATCCATATCAAAGATAATTAATTGTTTTTGTTTCATGTTATTCCATTTTTTGGGATTAAAAAAAGGGACCTATAAAAGCCCCTTTTTTTATTTGAATTAGATAAATATATTATTTAACTTTTTCTACGTACTCACCTGTTTTAGTGTCACATTTAATAATGTCACCTTCAATTAAGTGAAATGGTATTTGAACAACAGCACCACACTCTAAAGTAGCAGGTTTTTTCCCACCTTGTGAATCACCCTTAAAGTTAGGTGGTGTTTCAACAATTTTCATCTCAACAGTTGCAGGAGGCTCAACAGTAATTGCTTCACCTTTAAAAAACATCATATCAACATTCATACCATCGATGATCCATTTTTCAGCATCACCTACTTGATCGTAAGTTAAACCTATTTGATCGTAAGTATTTGTATCCATAAATTGCAACATTTCACCATCGTCATATAAAAACTGCATAACTTTTTGTTGTAAATCAGGAGTTTCAAATTTATCACCTGCATGAAATGTTTTTTCAATTGTTTTTGCATTTAAATAGTTTTTGATTTTACATCTTACGAATGCTGCACCTTTACCAGGTTTAACATGTGCGTAATCTGTAATTTTGTACGGAGTACCATCAACTTCTATCTTCATACCTTTTTTTAAATCGCTCATCCCTAATGCCATAATAAATCCTTATATTTGAGCATACGAAACTGATCTCGCAGCTTCAATATTTGCTAATTTTTCTAAAGTATTACTTTTAACTTCTTCATCAACAATGATAACAGCTAAAGCTCCATCTTTATTTCTTCCAAGTCTAAAATCAGAGATATTTATACCTTCTGAAGCTAATAAAGTACCAACATTACCAATTACACCTGGTACATCAGAATTTGATAATAAAATCATTTTTCCTGTAGGCTCAATATCAACCATACAGTTATTTATACTGATAATTCTTTGTACTTCTTCTTCAAAAATTGTACCACTAGTAGAATTAACACCATTTTTAGTAGTGATTTTTACAGTAATTTGGTTTTTATATGCGCTTGTGTTAGAGTGTACTGATGAATCAATTTTAATATCTCTTTCATCTGCTACAAAAGTTGCATTTACATAGTTAATTTTATCATTACCTAATGATTGTCTTAGTGCACCAACAATTGCAAAAGTTTCTAAACTATCTAAATAGTCTGCAATTTCACCTTCAGCTTCTATTTTAATAGATTTCAGTTGACTTTTATCCATCTGTGCAAGTAAAAAAGACATCTTTTGAGTTAATTCTAAATATGGCTTAACAAATGATGGTATTTTTGTTTCATCTATTGGTAAATTTAAAGCATGAGGATAACCAATACCACGTGCAGATTCAATAGCATTATTTGCAGCTTGAGTAGCAATTTTATATTGAGATTCAACAGTATTTGCACCTAAATGAGCAGTTACAGTAATATTATCTAAATCTAGTAATGGATGATCAATAGCTGGTTCTTTGTTAAATACATCGATACCTGCCATATGAATTTTACGAGATTTTAAATTATTAAATAATGCTTCTTCATTATATAATCCACCTCTTGCACAATTGATTAGGATAACACCATCTTTCATTTTTGCAATTTGTTCTTCATCAATCATATTTAATGTTTCAGAGTTTTTAGGTGTATGGATTGTAATAATATCACATGCTAAAATATCATCAAAATTTGTAGTATATTCAATACCTAAATCAGTTGCTTTAGATGATGAAATATATGGGTCGTATGTTAATACGTCCATTTCAAAACCTTTACATCTTAATGCAACTCTATGTCCAATATTACCAAAACCGATTACACCGATTTTTTTACCATAAAGTTCTTGACCATACCAGTCTTCTCTTTTCCAGATTCTATGATCTTTTAATTGAGAATGAGCATAAGGCATTTTTCTCATACAAGAAAGTAAATGTGTCATAGTAAGTTCTGTTGCTGCTAAAGTGTTCGCTGTTGGAACATTCATAGCAATTACACCTCTTTTACTACAACCATCAATGTCAACATTATCAACACCAACACCAGCACGTACTACTGCTTTAAGGTTTGTTGCTGCAATTAAGAATTTCTCATCAACATCTGTTGAACTTCTTGTGATACAAACGTCTGCATCTTTGATTACATCTAAAAGGGCAGTTTTATCTATATCAGCTGCGTACACATAATTTATATCACTAGTATTTTTTAATATGTCCAATCCACTTTCGTGGATATGGTCACATACTACTACTGTAGGTTTATTCATATTTTTCTCCATTTTAACAGTTAAAGTATATTACTTTAACTGTCCTGCAAGTGCATCACCAAGTGTCATTGTAGACTCATCATTAACTGATTTTAACATATCTCTATCTTTTTGAGATGCTAATCTTCTTACTGATAATCTTACTCTATTTCTTTGCTTGTCAATATTTACTACAACAGCTTCGATTTCGTCACCAATTTTAACTTCTTCTTCACCCTCTTCAGGTTTCATCATATCTTCTTTTCTGATAAGTCCATCAAGATTATTTTCAAGTTTAACAAAAATACCGAAATCTTTAATATCTTTTACTGTTGATTTAATAATGTCACCATTATTATGTTCTTTTTCGAATTTTTGTGCTGGAGAATCTTGAAGTGCTCTAACACTTAAAGAGATGTTTTCTTTTTCAGTATCAATCTTAATGATTTTTACTTCGATTTCATCACCTTTTTTGTAAATATCTTTACATTTAGCAGTTGATTCCCAGTTAGCTTCTTCATTATGTAAAAGACCGTCAACAGTTCCAAGGTTAATAAATGCACCAAAGTCAGTTAATGTAGCAACAGTTCCTGTAATTACATCTCCAGATTTGTTTTCTTTAATAAATGTTTGGAATGGTTTAGGTTGTAATGATTTTAAAGATACTCTTAATCTTCTTTTGTCGCAATCTAAATCAATAACTTCAACATTGATCTCTTGACCAATTTCTAAATAATCTTTTGGATTTTTAACATTTTTGTTATGGCTAATTTCAGAAATATGTAATAAACCTTCGATGTCATTTCCTAAATCTACAAATGCACCATATGATTCAAAGTTAGATACTGTAACAGTGATTGTATCACCAGTTTCTAATGCATCTCTCATCTCTTCCCAAGGGTTAGCTAATGCTTCTTTAATAGATAAAGATAAGTGACCTTTTTCTTTGTCATAAGATTTCATTACGGCAACAACTTCATCACCTTCTTTGTAATAAGCAGATGGATTAACTGGACCTTTATAAGAGATTTCATTGTAGTTAACTAAACCATCAATTCCACCTAAATCAACGAACATTCCATATGAAGTAATTTTTTTAACGATACCTGTTTTAGGCTCATTATTTTCCATTAATTCAGCTATTTTTTCTTCTTTGTGTTTTTGAGCTTCTTCGATTAGTTTTCTTCTAGAGATAACGATGCTTGATGTTTCTGGTTTTGCTTTAAGAACAACAGCTTTGATTTTTTTACCAACTGCTCCAATTGCTTTTAAGAAACCTTGTGCCATTGGCATGAAGTATTCCATACCTTCTTCATCTTGAACGATAAAACCAGCTCTTGGTTTAACTGATGTTACAATACCTTCAACAATTACGTTTTCTGGTTCTTCACCATGTTGTGCGAAAAATTCATCAAATTTAGCTTTTTGTAAAACTTTTTTGTAAGATAATGATAAGTTCTCACCTCTTGTACCAGTAATCATAACTGTAATTGTATTACCTACAGAATACTTAAGTGTTCCATCAATGTTTGTAATTTCACTTAAAGGAATTCTACCCTCTTTACCTGCGATACTTACTGTAAAGTTTTCATCACCAATAATAACGATCTCACCATCTGTAACTGAATTAGTTTCTGTGTTCTTTTCGCTTTCCTCCAACATTGCTGCGAAGTCTTCACCCTCTGTTTCAAAATCTTCAAATTTCATTTGCTTGCCTACCCTTTTGTTTTTTATTGGGTGATTATACCGAAATTTGACTTAATTTTTTAATAGTTAGATTTTTTCTACTTTTTCTATTACTTTTTGAATGATCCAATCAGGTGTCGATGCACCTGCTGTTACACCACAAATTACTTTATTTTGAAACCAAGAGTCTTCTAATTCAGTTTCATCTTCAATTAAATAACTTACACAGTTTTCTTCTGCAATATTAAATAGTTGCTTAGTATTTGATGAGTTTTTACCACCAATTACAATCATAATATCAACTGTTGCTGATAATTCTCTAGTAGCTGCTTGATTTTCAAATGTTGCGTCACAGATTGTGTTAAAGACTCTTACCTCTTTATACCTAAGTATTAAATTATTTACGATGTCTAAATATTTTTCTTTTTGTTTAGTTGTTTGTGCTACTGTTGCAATTTTATCATATTTAAATATTAGTGAATTTAATGCTTCAGGATTTGGTACTACATGTACATCATCTCCATAACTTTTTACACCTTTAACTTCTGGATGATCTGCATCTCCAAAAATAACAATACTATATTTATCTTCAGACATTCTTTTAACAATTTGCTGCGGTGTTGTTACAAATGGACGTGTAGCATTAATTACT
>PJEL010001709.1_pt1 | contig 21428 bp, 17 predicted proteins | sample 1853271 | NCBI WGS metagenome assembly PJEL01 (sample SAMN08108733, study PRJNA415343) | Invertebrate metagenome, whole genome shotgun sequencing project. | host: Globobulimina | place: Sweden: Gullmar Fjord | collected 2015-08
TTAAAATAAAAAGTCTTGCCAGAATTATTCCTGTGTCAAGTGGGCTGGAGATGCAACTTGGCAAGTGTTTCGCTGTAGTCGTTTACGCGAAATGCTTACCAAGGCAGCAGATTCAGTTCAATCGTCCCAGGAATAACCCCGGCTTAGTCCCATTCGGCCTTAACATGCGTAATGATCTTCTGGATAAGCGGCAGTTTTTCTTTGGCGCATACGCCGATGAGCGGTCCGCCCTGGTTGACGCCAATGCCGGGTTTGAAATAGACAGAATGAATGATCCCTGGTTCTCCGTCATAGAATATGGGGGTATCTCTTTTCATCAGGGACATGGTGATTATCTCGTCACCAGGCTGGATGGAAACCCCTTTTTCTCCCTGTTTATCAATACGGGACTGGATATCCAGGGAAAAGAAGTATTTGGCCTTTTCCGGTGCCTTAAAAATGTAGAGAACATTTTGCAGGATGGACTCGATAATTTCACGTTTTTTCAGGGGATGTTTGATGGTCAGCAGTTTTTCGCCCGCCTCGACAAAGTGACCTTCGAGATCCTCCCGCAGGGATGAGACTACGCCGTTTGTCTGGGAATGAATCGGCTTGGGATTGTTCTCACGGTTCAAAACATATAACAGGGTGCCGGGTTTATGGTGCCATTTGCCACTCGGGCCCTGCACATCATCACCTTCGCCGACCCTGAACTTCACCCTGCCGGTATGGGGAGAAAGAACATCCAGATAGTCGTAAGGATCCGAACGGTACTTACTGATTATTTCATCGTAATTTATCTCGTCGCGCATCATTTTTAACGGTAGTAGAGGTTTCTGCCGCCCATGGTCAGCAGAGCCTTGTAAAGATTTTTGCGGAATTCCCGCCTGTCCCAGATCCCCTGGATATGGCCGCGCTTGAGAGCATTTCTGCAGCTATGGTAATCCGGCGGTATATCTTCACCGGTTGTTTCCCGGATAACCCTGCTGCCGGCAAAACCTATGCGGCTGGAGCGAATAGCGAACTGGTAGGGAGAGCAACCGAGAAAACTTGCCACCGGTCCGGCATAGGAATTGTTGTCATAAACAACGATATAGAGCCCGCCCGAATCAATATACTCACGTACCGCCATGGTACATTTGGGCATCTGGGTGACGCCGAGAGTCCCCTCATGGATGCGAATACCCCCAGTGGTATGGACATAGGCAAGCAGCGGTCGCCTTTTCAGCCGTGCCTTTTCACAGGCCTTGACAAATTTTTCTCCCTCGGCAGCACCTACCGTGCCGTTGCGGAAATCGTTGTACAGCATGGAGACCACTATCTCTACTCCCATGACCTGGGCATAAAAGGTAAGATTGGCACTTTCGCGGCCGGTTTTGGCCCGCGCCAGCTTCAACCGATTATCAAAACCAGGATATTCCAAGGGATTGAGAGAGCGAATCTGCGAGTTGAAAACACTGATCGAATCCGGATCAAAAAGATGCTTTAAGTACCATTCATATTCCAGCGGGAAATGATGGCCACAATTTTCACACACCCCGCAAAACTCACCGTACAGGTCCGGGACCCAGAGATCCTTGCAGCTATGTTTGGCAGCATTCGGGCAGCTTATAGTGCGATCCTCGTTAGCCAGGGGGCTGGTGTACGTATCCCAGATCTCCAGGGCATCTTCAGGAACACCGGACCGGTCAATCACAGGTCTGGTTTTTTGGGTTTCAGGTTTACGGCTGATGAAATCATAGGCCGTTGTAAAGGGGGTTGTTATTCTTTTCAGGAGAACAGAACTTTCTCCTGAAACATCTTTAAATACTTTTTCCACCTGTTTTTGCTGGTTTCTCAGCAGGTCATAACGGAAACTGTAATATAATCTGAACAGGATATTTCTGGTCTTGCGGTAAACAGCTTCTGAGGAAGTCGGCTGACCTCCAAAGCTGTTGACGGTGGCCATGGCCCGGTATTTTCTGGACCGCGAGGTGAGGAGCCGCTTGATCTCGTCGTTATTGAGATCCCAGGAGATATTGATCTCCGGTTCTTTGGTTGCCGACTCTTCGGCCTTTTTTAGCTTGACCTCATAATTACGGAAGGCACGCAGACTTTTCGTCTTCAGCACAACCTCATCAGTGGCACGGATAATTTCAGAACGCAGCTGCTTGAAAAAGGTAAAGTCATCCCGCCTGGCGCCCAGAACAGGCTCCTGGATCACCCGGTCGATGGAGCTTCTTTGCAGGTTGTCCTGAGCGGTTATTTTGAGTCGTTCTGCACAGGCGTCTATCAATTCAGCCGGAACTTTCTCTCCCTCCCTTATCTTTCCTTCGATTGCCGCAGCACCTTCCGGAGAAATAACCGAATAGTAGCCGTGCGAGAACATGAGACGGAAATCAGATAGGCCAATGGCTTCCGCACCACCCGAGCCACCCTCTGATATCACCGATATCATCGGCACCCTGAGTTTGGTCATGGCATAGAGATTTCTGGCAATCTGCTGGGCTGCACCTGGATATTCCTCCACCGGAAAGGAGCCTGGGGTGAAGATGTAAAAGTGTATGGGAATGCCTTCTGTTTCAGCAACCCGCATATAACGCAGGGCTTTTTCATTACCCCAGGGTTTGCAGGAGCCGCCGTTCCTGAATTCCTCGCCGTGGCCTTTCTCCTGGCCGATAACCATGACGGGCTGCGAGTATATCTTGTTTTTAATACGCCGGACAATCTGGGCTTTGGCGGTTACCATTGAGGGGTCAATATTGGCTTCCTCCTCACCGCTCAACTCAGTAAAATCCTCATAAACATTTTCCAGGATATCCTTGAGGGTGAATCGTAAAGGGCTGCGCACTATGCGGACGCGTTCCATGGGCGTCAGGCTTTCTTCGCACCGCCCCTCTATAAAAGCCAGTCCGTCTTCCAGGAGACTGGTCTTTTCTTCAAGCTCCTCCTCGGAGAAATCGTAAAATGAGTCCTTCAGAAGGGTGTACTTCTCCTGAAAGCCGGACAGGTTTCCCCAGGTGGAACTGTCCTTGACCCACATGAGGTAGTTGAGCCGTTCCTCTGTTTTAAGAAGTCTTTTACGAAGATCGTCCATAATTATTGCATTTCCCTGAATCCGTGAGCCGTCGGATGTACCCCGGTTTTAAACAATTTTTCGTCAAGGATTCAGGGTTTTGTTAAAAGGTTAGCAGCCGATCAAGGTTATTATGCAGGTAGTCCATATTGGTTATGATGGGCTCTCCCTTACTGTTCTTGCCGTCAATAACTGTTTCGTTGAGAAACTTGCTGGCCCTTTCCTTGGCCTCCTGGATGGAATCTCCCCAGATAACCGCCAGGGCCAGGTTGGGATCAAAATCGCTGGGGATCATATAGGGCCTGTCAAAAGGAACGTGGGTATAGACAGCCGACCAGTCGTATTCAGGGAACTTAAAGGTTTCTATGGTCCCTATCCAGGGAGCGAAGCCGCGCATGGTGTCCTCTGCGACAATCCGCAGTTCTATGCTGGCTCCCTTAATATCAATATCATCCTGGGTGTAGCCGATACGATCCCCCAGGGCGAGACGGATCTGTTCCCTAATCAGGTTCGGTTGCTGATCGTTTATGTAACTGATCCGGGCGGAAATATCGTTTTCAACCTGGATCCTGGTGTTCACCTCGAGAAGATAAGGCTGACCGTCCTGGGCGACAATCCATTCCCAGGTGCCGACGTTATCATATCGGACATGGGAGGCCAGCCGCAGGGAATACTGCACTATCTGCTCGAGAACTGCGGAACTGTCAAAATCGTAAATAAAACACGATTCATCAAAACCGGGGGCAGCTTCAACTCTTTTCTGGCGGCCGGTACTCTGGATGGTGCAGTTCCGGGTGCCGAAATGGAGCCTTTCCCCATGCCGGCTGCAGAGCAGCTGCACCTCAATATGGTTGTAATCCCGCAAACATTGTTCAATCAAGACACCGGCATCGCCAAATTGGCGTTTGGCATAGTTTTGCACCTGGCGGTAGACCCTGCGGAACTGCTCGATCTGGTTTACCTCTTCAATACCCATGCCGCCGCCGCCTGCCGCCGCCTTAACAAGTATCGAGGGGTTTTTTATATTCTGGGATTTCTGGTCATCGAGCAGCCGGTCGGCAATTTCTTCGGCCTCCATTTCATTGTAAATGGGGCTGTCTGTGCCGGGGATAACCGGGATGTCAAGCTGCTTGGCCACCCGTTTCGTATTGATCTTGTCACCCAGGTTTTTGATGACCTGCCAGTTTGGCCCGATAAAGGTCAGCGGCCGGTCCCGGACGGTAACACGCCTGGCAAAACGAAAATCCTCGGAAAAGAAACCGTAGCCCGGGTGTATTGCAGTACAGTCGGTATGATCCGCGACAGCCAGTATATCATTGGGGTCTGTATAGCTGGTGACCTGCCATGCCTTTTTTGAGTTGCCGGTTGAGTCAAGATTTAACTGGACATGCTCTGAATCCTCGTCTGCTGCTGTGTAAACCACCACATAGTCGAGGCCGAGATCCTGGCAGGCACGCATGATGCGCAGGGCAATTTCACCCCTGTTGGCTATAAGGATTTTTCCTTTCATTTTTACCTAAGTTCTATAAAGTATAAGCCAATTTTTATTAAATCAATGTGTAAGTATAACCAGAAAGATACTATTATTAAAGGCAATTATGGGGCATGCCCCTTTCATAATAAAAGGGGATGAATATTGATGGTCTGTTATTCATCCCCTTGCAATCAAATTATATATGAGTTCCGCGTGCTGGTCAGTTGCCTGCCATGGTATCTGCAAAATCCAACTCAAAAATGCAAAGGCGCCTCTATACCCTGTTTTGGTAATATCCGTCAATTTTTTTCTTGACTTTCTCCTGTTTTTTACCTACCCATGCAGTTAATAACTATAGGAAAAATTGTCCCATTAACGATTGAAAAAAATTAACCGTATATATTAATTCTGCATGGAAAAAGATCAAGATTCCCCTTCTGATTTATCCGACTCGTCGTCAAACAAAAACATAATCAGCCGTTTCTTGGATTTACTGGGAGTAAACCGTTCTCCTGACACCACTGAAGACCTGGAGCAGGAAATACAGGAACTCCTGGAAGAAGGTGAAGAACAGGGGTTGATCACCACCCAGGAAGGGCAGATGATCAGCAGTATTTTCGAGTTTCGGGATACCCTGTGCCACGAGATCATGACACCCCGGGCTGATATGGTCTGTGCCGATGTTAATACGCCAATTCCCGACCTTATTGGGCTTATCACTGAAAAGGGCTTCACGCGGATACCGATATTTTCGGAAACGCCGGACCGGATTGTCGGTACCTTGCATGCCAAGGACCTGCTTTTCTGCATTGATTCACCGGCAAGTTACCCTGAGCTTCGCAAGCTCCTCAAGCCGCCTTATTTTGTGTCGGAGACCATGAGGATTGTTGACCTGCTGCGGGCTTTTCAGGCGAAGAAAAATCACATGGCTATTGTTACCGATGAATTCGGCGGAGTGCGGGGGCTGATTTCCCTGGAGGATGTGCTGGAAGAGATAGTTGGTGAAATTGACGATGAATATGACAAGTCTGAAAAAGGGTGGCGGGAAGTAGAAGGCGGCAGCCTGCTTATTTATGCCAAAGTCGATATTGAAGAGGTCGAGTCATTTTTTGATGTGCAGCTTCCTGACGGGCCATATGAGTCAGTCGGGGGAATCATTATCCACCAGTTGGGACATTTACCAAGGGCTGGAGAGCATGTGGAAATAGGTTCTCTGGTTTTCAAGGTCCTTTCGGCGACCAAACGTCATATCAAAACAGTCAAAATCCAGAGAAAATCCTGAATCCTCACGGATTCAGGAACATAGCATGGGTAAGATGAAGTGAAAGGCAAAGGAAGACAGAAAAACAGCTTCCGTGCCCCGGGACTTGCCCTTGGCAGCGGCCTTCTGCTGTCTCTTTCCTTCCCAGGCGCTATCGGGTTGTGGGGACTGGCATGGGTAGCGCTGATGCCGCTTCTCTGGGCACTAAAGGATTCGAAACCGGGCAATGCGGCCAGGTTGGGCCTGTTAACCGGCATGGTCCATTATGTTTCCCTGCTTTACTGGATCGTAATTGTGCTGGGTAAATATGGTAATCTTGCCTGGTGGATTTCCGTGCCTGGCCTGCTGCTGCTGGCGTTTTACATGAGCTGTTATCTGGCGCTGTTCAGTGCTGCAATCAGCTGGTTCTGGAAAAGGCAGCCATCCCTGGTGGTGTGGTTCGGGCCTGTACATTGGGTGGCCCTGGATTATGTCCGGTCATTTCTTTTTTCGGGTTTCCCCTGGCAGGACCTGGGGTATTCCCAGTACACATCACTACTGCTTATCCAGACAGCCGATCTGACCGGCCATTACGGCGTAACATTTCATATTGTCCTGGTGAACTGTCTGTCGGTAATGCTGATGACCTTATGGTTGGATTCCAGATCCGTTGATCTGCAGCCTGCACTTTTCAAGCAAAGGTACCGGCAAACATTTTATTTTTCCATCCTGCCGGCCATGTGCGTGATCCTTGCGGTTATGGCCTATAACCTCCTGCGTTACTACCAGATGTTAACGGTCCTGGCAGCAAGCCCGACCATGAGTGTGGCAGTGGTCCAGGGGAATATCCGCCAGGATCAGAAATGGTCGCCGGCCATGCGTGCCAAGACAATGGAAATCTATGCCAGTCTCTCGGAGCAGGCCATCAAGCAGGGAAACCAAGCCCCGGAATTGCTCGTATGGCCGGAGACAGCGATGCCTTTCTATATTGACAATAATGTATACTATAAAAGACTGGTAGACCGGTTGATAAAAAAGCATGAAGTCTGGCTGCTTGCCGGTGCTCCCCATGTTGAAATAGACGACTCCGTGCAGCAACAGGGGGAGAGAAACAGGAAGCGATACTATAACAGTGCCTTTCTGGTGTCACCGGCAGGAAAGATCAGCGGCCGGTATGATAAACAGCACCTGGTGCCTTTTGGCGAATATATTCCCTTGGGGCAGTATTTGCCTTTACCCGGTCCCCTGGTTGAGAACATAGGTGATTTCAGTTACGGAGAATCCTCTACGCCTCTGTCTTGTCAGAGTGCTGAAATTGGAGTATTAATCTGTTTTGAAAGTATTTTTCCAAAACTGGCCAGAGAATTGACGGCAAATGGCGCCACTCTGCTCACCAATATTACAAATGATGCCTGGTTTGGGCGTTCCAGTGCCCCCTTGCAGCATATGTCAATGGCTGTTTTCAGGGCAGTGGAGAACAGGAGAAGCCTGGCCAGGGCAGCCAATACAGGAATCAGCACGATAATTGATCCGCTGGGCAGAGAAGCAGGAACATCTCCCCTGTTTGAGACGTTCTTTCATGTGGCAGAGGTACCCCTGCTGCAGAAAAAAACAGTTTTTACCAGATTCGGTCACCATTTCGGTCTTGTCTGCTTGCTGGCTCTGTTGCCGGCTGTAGCATTGGTTAGAAAAAATCCTGAATCCATGACTTAAAATTGAATTGCACAACTAATAGCAGGGAATCTGCTTAGCAATACCAGAAGGAGAGTTACAAAGAATGTCTGCTGAATTGAAACAGAAGCTCCAGGAGCTTAAAGATAGAATCCTTGCCTTAAAGGTGCATCTTTGATGTAGATAGCAAGAAGGAAAAACTGGCTGAGCTTGAAAAGAAAATACTGGTTCCCGGTTTTTGGGATAATGCTGACCAGGCCCAAAAAATTCAGCAGGAACGCGGCAGGACCCAGGGTGCCATAGAGGCCTGGGAATCATGTTTTAATGCCAGGGAAGAAGCGGAACTGCTGCTTGAGATGGCCCTGGAAGAAGGTGATTCGGACGCTGAGAAGGAAGTAGGGGAAACGCTTGATAAACTCGATGCAAGGGTGGACACCTTTGAGCTGGAATGCATGTTCAGCGGCGAGCATGACGAAAGCAATGCGCTGCTGACAATCCATGCCGGAGCCGGCGGAACTGAAGCCCAGGACTGGGTCGACATGCTGTTGCGTATGTATCTCAGGTGGGCAGAGGAGCACGGCTTCAAAACCGATATCCTTGATTATCTACCCGGCGATGAGGCCGGTGTAAAAAGTGTCACTGTGATGATCCAGGGGCATTATGCCTATGGATTATTGCGCTCTGAAATGGGTATTCACCGGCTGGTCCGCATTTCTCCTTTTGATACCGGCGGCAGGCGCCATACATCATTTGCCTCGGTCTTTATCTTCCCTGAACTGGATGACACCATTGAAGTCGATGTGAATGAAAAAGACCTGCGGATCGATACATACCGGGCCAGCGGGGCAGGCGGTCAGCATGTCAATAAGACCAGTTCGGCGGTCCGGATAACCCATCTGCCTACCGGCATTGTTGTCCAGTGCCAGAACGAAAGATCGCAGCACCGCAATAAGGACATGGCGTTCAAGATGCTCAAGGCGCGTCTCTATGAAAGGGAAAAAGAGATACAGTCCAAGGAGCAGCAGGAACTGCATGGCGACAAAAAAGAAATCGGCTGGGGCAGCCAGATCCGTTCTTATGTGCTGCAGCCTTACAGGATGGTAAAGGATCACCGGACCAACTGTGAAGTAGGCAATGTGGACAGCGTGCTGAACGGCAATCTCGAAGTCTTTATCAAGGCATATCTTCTCTGGCAACAATAGTTTAACCCAATAGCACATAAGCTTATATTTAATATATTGCCTGAGGTCCTGTTCCTTTGTCGTAGTATTGTATGCGTATGAAAAATGATAGACCGACAGATGAACGCGCCTGCGTGAAGTGCGGCACCTGTAATACAGTATGCCCCGTTTTTGAGGTGACAGGCCACGAAGCCCATGGAGCGCGCGGCAAACAGCACCTGAAAGCACATTTGCAGGAGGCTGACCGTTCGGTGCTTTTTGCCGATATTTTTTCAAAGTGCCTTCTCTGCGGCGCATGTGTTGAGGCCTGTCCGCGGGGGCTGGATACTCCGCAAATGGTCATTGCGGCTCGCGGTGAACTGCCCAGGCCCGCCGGGCTTTCTTTTATCAAATATGTGTCGCGCCAGGCCCTCGTCCACCCATCTATCCTTACCGGCTTGACGAGGATAGGCTCGGCAGCCAAAAGGTTATTGTCTGAACATTTGCCGCCGGAAAGTGGACTGCGTCTACTCCTTATATCCTTTGACCCGGATGTTCTGCAGTTGCCCGGCAAAAGTTACCTGGACCAAGTAGTGGATACAGGCAAAGAGGAAGACAAGATTTCTGATGCAGGTACAGGCGAACAATCCATCAACTATTTTGTCGGCTGTTTTGCCAATCATCTGCAGCCGGAGATAGCAGAGAAAACCGCATTACTTGTATCAAGGGTTGGCAAGGGGGAGCCGGTTTCGCCGCAGGATCAGACCTGCTGTGGAATGGCAGCGCTGGCAGCAGGCAAAAGTGACGAGGCGCGTGCACTGGCAAAAAAGAATATCGAGGCATATGCAGAAAATGATCTGCCGATCCTGACCTCCTGTTCCTCCTGTTATTTTCAGTTAATGACCTATGAAGAGCTCTTTGCCGATGACCCGGAATGGCGGCAGAGGGCTCGACAGTTTTCAGCAAGGCTTCTGGAGTTTTCCACTTTTTTTCACGAAAATTTGGCTGGTGGGTTGAAACTTCCCCCAACAAAGGAAAGTGCACCAGGGCACAAGGTCTTTTATCACGATCCGTGCCACCTGCGCTATAAACTGAAAATCACTAAAGAGCCCCGGGATCTTTTAAAACTGTTCAAAGGGGTAAAGCTGCTGGAGCTTCCCAATGGACCGCAATGTTGCGGTCAGGGAGGACTTTTCCAGGTGGCCCATCCTGAACTTGCCCTGCAGGTCCGTGATCGTTTACTGGAAGATTTCTCCAGCCTGGCAGCAGATACGGTGGTAACCGGGTGTTCGGGATGCCTGTTGCAATGGCAGCTCGGCCTGGCAGCTAAGCAAAAAATGATCCAGGCAGAACATTTGGCGTTATTCATTGCCAAACTCTTGCAATAAAATTTCATAAAAAACTTGTTCAGATTTGTTGCTGATGCTAAAAGATAGCCCATAGCTGCGGCTGAATCTGTCCGCAACTGATGTTTGTAGGTAATGATTAGATTAACAGGTGTTTGGCAAGAAGTATGATCTGGACAATTCGAGAAGACATGGAGGCAAACGAGGAGCAGATTCTTTCTCCTTATGCGTGCCTGAGCAAAAAAAGCCGGGGCAGGTCACATCCTGAATCTGAATGTGATATACGGGTGGCCTTTCAACGGGACCGGGACCGGATAATCCATTGCAAAGCGTTTCGCCGCCTCAAGTATAAGACCCAGGTTTTCCTGGCGCCTGCAGGCGACCACTACCGGACCCGTCTGACCCATGTGTTCGAGGTCTCGCAGATAGCCAGGACCATAGCTGTTGCCTTGAAGCTGAACGGGCACCTGACCGAGGCAATCGCCCTGGGGCATGACCTGGGACATACCCCTTTCGGGCATGCCGGTGAATCAGTGCTGAACGACCTGCATCCCGGCGGCTTCCGTCACCATGACCAGAGTCTACGGATTGTTGATATCATTGAGAAAAATGGCAAGGGCTTGAATCTGACCTATGAAGTGCGGGATGGGATCAGCATGCATTCAAAGGGGCGCAAGGAAATACTACCTGAAGATGAATCAAAACTGCCGGCTACCATGGAAGGCAAGGTAGTGCGTGTCTCTGATATTATTGCCTATGTCAACCATGACCTTGATGATGCTCTGCGGGCCGGAATAATTAACCAGCGCCAGCTGCCTGCGTATGTGTTCAACAAGCTTGGCGAAAATAACTCCGCAAGGATCGGCACCATGGTCAAGGATATTATCTATTCCACCCTTGAAAATGGTGGCTCCAAGTTAACCATGAGCCATAATATCATGACGGCAATCAGTGATCTGCGCAGCTTTTTGTATGAAAATGTCTATGAAACAAATAAGGTTCACAAGGATTTTATAAAGGCCATGAAGGTCGTGAAAGAACTGTACAATTATTTTCTGGAAAACGGCTTGCCGAAGGATCTGGGAGCCGAGGAGTACAAGGTCCCCGGTGATTCCCGGCAAGTATGTGATTTTGTTGCAGGTATGACAGATCGCTATGCCCTGGGCCTGTACCAGAAATTGTTCCTGCCGAAACCATGGCCCGTAATGTAAACTTAATAAAAAATAAGTGCCTGATACAATGACTAAAAGTTCAGAAACAAATACAGCCAATGCCGACCTTGCCAAAGCCTATGAGTTTTCCGCCGTTGAGAGAAAATGGTATGAATTCTGGGAGAATGAAAAAAAGTTTCGCGGTGCAATGGTTGAAGGCAAACCTTCATATTCCATTGTCATTCCGCCGCCAAATGTGACCGGTGTCCTGCACGTCGGCCATGCCCTTAATAACACTCTGCAGGATGTCCTGGTCCGTTACAAGAGGATGCAGGGCTACAATACCTTATGGCTGCCCGGTACAGATCATGCCGGTATAGCAACCCAGAACGTGGTGGAAAGGCAGCTCGCATCGGAAAATATCAGCCGTCATGATATTGGCCGCGAAAAGTTCGTTGAGCGCGTCTGGCAGTGGAAAGAGAAGTCCGGCGGCCAGATCATCAACCAGCTCAAACGACTGGGCTGTTCATGCGACTGGGACCGGGAGCGGTTCACCATGGATGAAGGACTTTCCCGGGCAGTACGTGAAGTTTTTTCCAGGTTGTACCATGAAGGCTTGATTTACAAGGGCGACTATATCATCAACTGGTGCCCCCGCTGCCATACGGCCCTGGCTGATCTGGAGGTCGAGCACGAACCCACCGACGGCAAGCTATATCATATCCGTTATCCCTTTACCCAGGGGGATGGTTACCTGGTGGTTGCCACCACCCGTCCGGAAACAATGCTGGGCGATACCGCAGTCGCCGTGCATCCCTCTGACGAACGATACAACAGCCTGCCGGAGAAATCGGTAATCCTGCCGCTGGTTAATAAAAAAATTCCGATTGTTTTTGATGCCCATGTGGAGCGTGAATTCGGCACCGGAGCCCTGAAGGTCACCCCGGCCCATGACCTGAACGACTTTGAGATTGCCCGCCGCCATGATCTTCCTGCCCTGAAGGTAATGGACGACAGCGGAGCGATGAATGAGGAGGCCGGTATCTATAAAGGACTGGACCGCTTTGAGTGCCGTAAAAGGGTGCTTGTCGACCTGGAGGAGCAGGGGCTGCTGGAAAAGGTCGAAGAGTATCAGCATGGCGTTGGGCACTGCTACCGCTGCCAGACCGTAGTGGAACCAACCCTTTCCAAGCAGTGGTTTGTTTCTGTAAAACCTTTGGCGGAAAAGGCAATAGCAGCAGTAAAAGAGGGACAGACAAAAATTCACCCCCAGACCTGGGAAAACACCTTTTTTGATTGGATGTATAATATCAGGGACTGGTGTATCTCCCGGCAGATATGGTGGGGTCACCAGATCCCGGCCTGGACCTGTGAGGAGTGCGGTGAGTTAATCGTCAGTAATGAAGATCCAACACAGTGCACAAAATGCCATGGGAGTAACCTGGTCCAGGAAACAGACGTGCTTGACACCTGGTTCAGTTCGGCACTGTGGCCCTTTTCAACCCTGGGCTGGCCTGACAACACTGACGAGTTGAAATTTTTCTACCCTACATCCGTTCTGATAACCAGTTTTGATATCCTCTTTTTCTGGGTGGCCCGCATGATGATGATGGGGCTGCACTTCATGAACGAAATTCCTTTTAAGGATGTGTACCTGCATGCCCTGGTGCGGGACTCCCAGGGCCAGAAAATGAGCAAGTCCAAGGGCAATGTCATGAACCCGCTGCTGGTCATGGACAAATACGGCACCGATGCTCTGCGCTTTACCATGACGGCCTTTGCCGCCCAGGGCAGGGATATCCGTTTGTCAGAGGACAGGATTGAGGGATACCGGTACTTTATTAATAAAATATGGAATGCCGCCCGCTTTGCCCTCCTGCACATCAGGGAGAGTGAACCCTATGCAGCCGAAGAAGTGGTTGCCGCCGAACTCAGTCTGCCGCATCAATGGATATTAAGCCGCACCAACAGGACAATAGGTGATGTCCACCAGGCCTTGAATGATTACCGGTTTAACGATGTTGCCCACAGCCTGTATCAGTTTGTCTGGCATGAATTCTGTGACTGGTACCTGGAATGGATCAAGGGCGATTTATATGGCGATGATGAGCAGGCCCAGGCAACCGGCCGGCGGGTACTCTTCATGGTTCTGGAGATCATTGTAAAACTATTGCACCCCATTACGCCTTTTGTGACAGAGGAGATATGGTCGGCTCTGCCGGGTAGCAGGTCAAGCATCATGACAGAATCGTTCCCTGAAACAGTTGCCGGGTGGCAAAATGAAGATGCTGACGCGGCAGCCAACCTGGTCATGGGTGTAATTACAGGCCTGCGCAACATCAGGAGCGAGACCGGTATTCATCCGTCCGCCAAGGTTGAGGCCGGGGTGATCTGTCCGGATACCCAAAAGGCAGCAGTTCTGCTGGATAATATTGAGGCGGTCAAGGCCCTGGCCAGGATCGAAGAAATCGATATCCTTGAACAGGGCAAACGGCCCCAGGGAGCTGCATCATATATATTTAACGAGATAGAGATATATGTTCCCCTGGCCGGCCTGGTGGATATTGCCCAGGAAATGGCCAAACTGGAGAAAGAAAAGGGCAAGGTGGCAAAACAGCTTGCCAAGGTAGAAGGCAAGCTCGGCAACAGTAAATTCCTGGATAATGCTCCTCCAGAGGTGGTGGCAAAGGAAGAGGACAAGAAGGAAACGATGACTGCCAAGCTGGGGAAGATCAATGAAAGTATGGAGATGCTGCAACAGATAAATGATTAATTATGGATAATTTAGCATTAAAACAGGCAATTGAGAATTTTTTGCTGGAAGATATCGGCAGCGGTGACGTTACCAGTGAGGCAATATTTTCACCTGACCAGCCAGGCACTGCTGAATTTGTCGCCAAGGGTTCTTTTGTGGTCTGCGGTATGGAACGGGTGGCAGTGCAGGTTTTTGCCATCCAGAATCCTGATATAAAGATCAGTAATGCGGCTAAAGACCAGACAAAAGCATCTCCAGGCGATGTGCTGTTAACCTTGAGGGGGCCGGTGCTCGACCTGTTAAAAGCAGAGCGGGTTGCCTTGAACCTGGTCCAACGGCTGTGCGGTATAGCCACCCTGACCGCTCGTTTTGTGGAAAAAGTGAAACCCCTGCCGGTTAAAATTCTCGATACGAGAAAAACCTCGCCGGGCCTGAGGATGCTGGAGAAATATGCTGTCCGCGTTGGCGGTGGGCAAAACCACCGTTATAACCTGGCAGATGGTGTTTTGATCAAGGATAACCATATCTATGCCTGCGGCTCCATAAAGGAAGCTGTGAACCGAATGCGGCAAAAAATTCCCCATACCATGAAAATTGAGGTGGAGGCCTCAAATATGGAAGAGGTCAGGGAATGCCTCAACAGCACCGTTGACATAATCATGCTGGATAATATGAGTCCTGCTGAGATGCGTGAGGCGGTAAAATTTGCCGGTGGCAAGGCGCTGCTGGAAGCATCCGGCGGCGTAACCCTGGAAAACGTCCGGGAGATAGCTGAAACCGGTGTTGACCTTATTTCAATTGGCGCCTTGACCCATTCGGCCCCGGCCTGTGATATCAGTATGCGGTATATTGAGTAAAATCCATCTATACGATCGGACGAGCCGCTAATTCTTAACGGCTGAAAAACACCGGATTACACCAGGAAAAATTTCACTCTCCAAAGGGATATCAGATTCCACAACAAAACCTGTGGTTTCAAGGATTGTCTTTACATTCTCCCAGTCAGGAATAGCTACTGGAACTAATCCTCCTTCTTTAGCAAATTCCTTGCAGAAAACTGCATCCATGATCTCTCGGTAAGACGAATGGGTAAAGGACTGTCCCAGTGTTTTTTTCACTGTGTCAATCCTATTGTTTCGACCTTTACATTCGAGGACTCCTTTCGGGTTGATTGACTCCAGAGCTGTGCCCAAGCGGATTGCAGTTAACTCTCTCTTGAAAGTTTCAATATCAGATGTGGACGGCCGGTCATTATTGATAGTCCGAAGACGATTAAAGGTTTGTTCGAAAAAGGTTTCGAAATTAAAGGGTCTGCTTGGTGCGAAAAAACAACGAGCCACTATTCTGCCGTTTATGTCAAGATAACCCCTTAAAATCTTAAAAAGTTTTTCCCACATCTCAGGGAACTGGAGAAAAATAAATGAATTGTGCGCAAGTATCAGGTCCAGGGATTCATTCAGGGGATTAACTTTTGTAAGCCAGTCAGAAAGGATGATCTTCACGGAGGTCCAGTTTTCCTGTCCAAGTTTTTCCATTGCCCTTACCGAGGGTTCAAAATTGTCCAGGATTACTACCCTGAGCCCTTGCTGCCTGAGTAGCAGGTCAACCAGTTCAGGGGTTGAGCCCAGAACCATCCCCTGACCTGCATCAACACGCTTAACCAGTTTTCCTATTACATCAAGCTCTTCCATGCCGGGCCTCAAGGGCCATCTAAACATGTTCCACCAGGTGGATATTTCCTTTATTTTTTCGTCAGCAGTACTCATTTTGTCCATTCAGCTTACTAGAAGAATATTTCTTTTGTACTTAGTATTAATCGCTAAAGTATGCATATATCCCTGCAGCCCTTTGGCGGCGCTCAACAATCATTTCCGGAGTTGAAGGAATATTTCTTGGTGCGCCGGTTGTTTTGTTTACATCCAGCAAAATGACCCGGTCATTGTGGATGACATAATCAAATTTACCATAATCAAAGTTTAATTTTTCTCGAAGTTCTATGATTTCCGGATGTGGATCAATCTTTTCAAAAGCGACCGTATTGCCTGATTTAACAATCGGGTGCTTAGACATAAGCTTTATCGAAGTACTTTTATTTCCTAAAAAAAGGTAAGACCTGACAACGTATAGGTCTTTTTCCATTTCAGGAAGAAATTTTTCCACTACAATATCTTCATTAGCAAAAAAATGAGGAGGGACACTGCCTGGGTTATCAAAAACTTTGTAATCTGAAGCAGTTTTAAAGAACGGCTCACGGCCTGACTCGTTGAGATTATAGTAAAAGCTCTCTTGGACTCCGGCAGCATTCAGATCAGACTTAACAATTACTTTTCCGCTATAAGGGGTATCTGGTCCGACTAAATTCTTGCTAAAGGTTGATTTGCGAATATCTCTCACTTTTTTGTTAAGCACAATAGGATACTGCTTGGCGTACTCGATATACTCTTCTGGGACTACTGAGAGGTCAATATGAAGGATGGCAAGATCAGCCGGGATATATTTTTCCCCCGTTCCAAAAACAAAAAAAACATGATGGCCTTCCTCGGCCCAGAATCTTGCTAAATGAGTGATAGCGAATAATGGTGGATGGTATTTATTGTTTTTTTTATGGAATAATAACGCTATCCGTTTTTTCATTTTTATAATATTGTCTGCAGGCAATTTGCAATTGAGTTGAGTCTTTCAGCTATCCCGTCTCCTACTTATCTGTTGCGGATAGTATTATAAATAAAACTTCATGCAAAACAAATTCATCAAATAAAAGATCAAACGAAGGCTTGACCCCATTTTACTTTTATTGTTTTGTTGAGGAAATCCTGGCCACGAAGTCGTGCGGGCCCCACCGGGGCGGCGGCAAGGTTGTGGGTGGCGGATTGTTTGGACTTAAAATGAATCGATCAATCATAAAAGCTTTTTTCATCGTACTTGTTTTGTCAGCTGTCTTGTTTATGGGGCATAAAACCTCTTATGCGCAAACCGTTGACTTGAAAATGGCGCATTTCATGCCGCCAAACCATATTCAACATCTGAAATCTTTTGTGCCCTTTGCCGAGAAGGTCGAAGAATTAAGCCAAGGCCGGGTAAAAATCAAAATATATCCGGCTAAGGCCCTGGGCGGGCCAAAGCAGTTGCCGGATGCGGTGAAAATGGGCATAACCGATATAGCTTTTATTGTTCCGTCCTATACCAGTGGCCGTTTTCCGAGAAGTTCTGTTTTTGACTTGCCCTATCTTTTTGACAATGCCAGACAGGCAACCAGGGGTATTTACGAGGTGTATGATTACATTGCAGAGGATTACAAGGATTACCAAGTACTATGGCTTTATACTGCACCGCCCAGCCAACTCCTTTCTGTAACATCTCCAGTGACATCACAAACTGATATAAAGGGTATGAAAATCCGTACCGGTTCTACCACGATGACCAGGGCCATCAGCCAGCTGGAGGCTAATCCTGTTGGCATGCCGGTGCCTAAGCTCCGGATGTCCCTTGAGAAAAAAGTGATTGACGGTATGTTGACGCCGTTCTGTGCTGTGGAAGATTTCAAGCTTTTCGGGCAGGTGAGATATATCACCCGCCTGGATTTGAATGTCATGCTGATGGCGGTGGTGATGAACAAAGAAAAGTTCGTTGCTCTACCGGATTTTGCCAAAGAAGCCATCCGGCAGGCAGCAGGCATGGAAAGGGGCCTGCAGGCGGCGCGGATTTACGAGGAACATGATGCAAACACCATCGAAAAAATGACCGAACAGGGAAAGATACGGATCATCGAGCTGTCGGCCGGGGAAAAAGAAAGAATCATGGAGCGGCTTATAGTGTTGGAGTCAGACTGGGTTGCCGATATGGCGAAGAGGGAGATTGACGGAAAGGAGATATTGGACGCCGTCCAGCACGCAGCTGACAGAATCAAGGAATGAGGATATTGTTAACTGATTTCAGTTAATTATTACTACTGTGTAAAGCAACTCATGGGAAACAAAAAGCTCTTCCACCATTTGGATATCATGGTTGGAGCTACGGCGAAACATCTTAACCGTTTCGCCGCCGCCATCCTGTTCTGCATGATGCTCTTGACCGTGGCGGATGTATTCTTGCGGAAAATGTATTCCTATTCGATCATTGGTACGGTGGAAGCGACGGAATTCATGCTGGCTGCCATCATTTTTCTTTCGCTGTCCCGGGCGGAAATTTTAGACAAACACATCAGGGCGGATTTTTTCCTGGCCCGTTTCAGTGGACGCACCAAAAAATGGATCGCGGTCTGCACCCTGTTTCTTGCCGGCACCATTACCATGCTCCTGTCCTGGTCCGCCTTTTCTTATGCCCGCATGATGCGATTGTCAGGTGAGGTGTCTCAGGACCTGCTGCTGCCCGTCCATCCCGTGGTCTTTCTGGTGGGGATCGGTTTTGTGATGCTGGTCCTTGTTTTTTTCGTGAAATTGCTCCGACAGCTATTCGAGACAACCGAGTTATGAGCCCGGAAGTAATCGGCCTGCTCGGGATTATTTTTCTGCTGGCGCTTCTGGCTCTACGGCTGCCTGTGGGGTTGGCCATGGCCCTGGTCGGCTTGCTGGGTTCTGTCTGGCTGGGATCTTTTAAGGCTGGATTCTCGATTCTGGGGATGATTTCCTTTAAAACCGGGACCACTTACGGCCTCACTGTAATCCCGCTTTTTATCCTCATGGGACAGTTTGCCAGACAGGCCGGTATTGCCGCCGAGCTGTACCGGGCCTTTTATGCCTGGTTGGGATATCTGCCGGGCGGCCTGGGAATGGCCACCATCGGTTCCTGCGCCGGTTTCGCAGCTGTCTCCGGTTCATCGCTCGCCACCACCGCCACCATGGGCATGACCGTCCTGCCCGAGATGAAACGCTATAACTATGATGCGGGATTCGCAGCCGGTTGTATTGCGGCCGGCGGCACTCTGGGCATCCTGCTGCCGCCCAGTACAGTGATGATCCTCTACTGCGTTCTCACCGGCCAGTCCATTGCCAGGCTGTTTCTGGCCGGTATTATCCCGGGATTGATCCTGACCGTATTGTTTATGATAACGGTGTATCTGTCAGCGACAAGGAATCCGGCAAGCTGCCCTGCCGGACAAAGGTTTTCTTTTCAGGAAAAAATGGGCTCTTTGAAAAATACCTGGGCCGTTCTGTTGCTTTTCGGCCTGGTAATGGGCGGCATTTACTTCGGCTGGTTCACACCCACCGAGGCGGCCGGCATCGGCGCCTTCGGTGCCTTTCTGTTAATCATCATAAAAAAACGTTTCAATCTACAATTGCTGACAGAGGTACTGGATGAAACCGCCCGCCTGACCGCTGCCATATTCCTCATCCTGATCGGTGCCCACATTTTCGGTTATTTCATAACCCTTTCCGAGATACCGGCCCAACTTGCTTCCTGGAGTGGAGGCGCCGGTTCCAATCGCTATCTGGTTATCCTGGCGCTTATCGGTATCTATATTGTCCTGGGCTGTTTTCTGGAAGGCATGGCCATCATGGTCATCTCCCTGCCCGTTGTCTTTCCCATGGTAACCGGATTGGGATTTGATCCCATCTGGTTCGGAATTATCATGGTCCTGACCATGGAAATGAGCCTGATCACACCACCGGTGGGCATGAATGTCTTTGTGATCAAGGGCATAGCCGACGACCTGCCGCTTTACAGAATTTACCGGGGCGTCTTTCCCTTCTGGCTGGCCCTGCTTGCCTGTGTGTTGATAATTGTATTATTTCCGGGTCTGGTTAATATCATTTAGGAAAACTGAAGAGGTTTATCTCCCCGGCGAATGAATATTTTCTGAGTACGGATACCCTAATTAAGCGTATCCAACATTGACGAACTGGACAAAAGAATGTTAGAAAAGGCAACCATCCGCAACCTATGTGTAACCGGATAAAAAAAGGGATTAGCCAGTGATAGCTAACCCCTTGAAATTACTTGGAGGCGGCGATCGGATTTGAACCGATGAATAACGGTTTTGCAGACCGCTGCCTTAGCCACTTGGCTACGCCGCCTTGTTGAAACCAGTGAATGATTTCATAAGGCGCTCATCTTAAACATAGAAATATTTTTTTGACAAGGGAAAAGGCACTATTCCCGTCTCAAGAAAAAGACATGGCATGCTGACGTTAGAAGAACTGACCATCGACAACAAGAAGCAATTAGACAGGCTGGAAGAGTTGCTGGGGTGCACATTTAAAGACCCCTCTTTACTGCAGAAGGGACTGGTCCATAGTTCTTTTGCATTTGAACAGCTTGACGAGGGGCAGAACAATGAAACCCTGGAATTCCTGGGTGATGCGGTTCTCGATCTGACTGTCGGGATTCTCCTGTACAATGAATTCCCTGATATGAATGAAGGGGAATTGACCAGGATGCGCTCAGCCCTGGTCAAGGAAGACAACCTGGCGCGCATGGCAAAAGAGATCGGTCTCGGAGATTTTATCATGCTTGGCAGGGGAGAGGAAACATCCCAGGGACGGCAGAAACCATCAATCCTTTCCTGTACTTATGAGGCGGTGGTTGGGGCTGTTTTTCTGGACAGCGGCTATGACAGTACATTGGACTTTGTAAATCGCCAGTTTAAACCTTTATTGGTTGAAAAAAAGGATTCCATGCTGTTCAGCGATGCAAAGAGTGCGCTGCAGGAAAAGATACAGGAGAAATTCAACCAGGCACCGACCTATTCTGTAGAGCATGAGGAAGGACCGGCACACGATAAAAAATTTACCGTATCGGTCAGGTTCAATGATAAAGTGCTGGGGACCGGCACCGCGCGAAGCAAGAAAGAGGCTGAGCAGCAGGCGGCTGCCGCAGCATTTGTTGATATCGAATCGTGGTTTCACCTACTTGATGAGAAGTAACTAATCCGGGCTCTGAGAACCTGACATTGATACATTCGGGTTTATGATTTGTTTCGAGATTCGGATTTAGGATTTCGAGTTTACTGCACGTCCCGTTGCTGCAGGAATAAATTGCCTCTTAGTTCAAGGTTTTCACTGATCAAAAAGATATGACTCCATTAGTAATACCCATTTTTATTGCACACCAGGGGTGCCCGCACCTGTGTATATTCTGTGATCAACATTCGATTACCGGTAAAGCGGCAGGAAAAGAGCACCAGGTGACACCGGCATCAGTCAAAAAAGAAATTGAGGACTGGCTTGCACATTCAGAAGACCGGAAAAAGCGGCAGGTGCAGGTTGCTTTCTACGGCGGCAGTTTTACCGGTCTCCCTGTCGCCAGGCAGGAGGAGCTGCTGGAAGCAGTGCAGCCCTTTATAGAGCAGGGGACCGTGCAGAAGATCAGGCTTTCCACCCGTCCCGATTATGTAAATGAAGAGATCGCTGAATCACTGGCTAACCTGCCCAATGTTGGGTAATTTGGTTCTCTGAGAGGAATAATGAGAAAACCGTTTTTTCCGGTTGTTCTTTTCCTTTTATTTGTTGTTGTATTTGACCGGCAGTCTGCAGTAGCAGACTGCCGGTCTTTTTTTGACTTTGTCAGTAACGGTGGGTATGCAGTAGCAGATAATACCGGACAGGTTGTTTCGTCCTGCAATGACAATATTTCTTTTGTACCTGCAAGCATCATTAAA
>PJEL010001710.1_pt1 | contig 21412 bp, 15 predicted proteins | sample 1853271 | NCBI WGS metagenome assembly PJEL01 (sample SAMN08108733, study PRJNA415343) | Invertebrate metagenome, whole genome shotgun sequencing project. | host: Globobulimina | place: Sweden: Gullmar Fjord | collected 2015-08
TGGCTCATTCGGGCAGCAAAACTTTCACCATCCGCCCCAGCTCTTCTTTTTGGAGAAGAGGTAAAGGCCGATTATCAGGAATTTGCAAAACGAGCTGCTGCCATTGGGGCAGTTTTTAAAATGAAATGGAAACTGGAAAAGGGGGATCGGGTTGCCCTTTTCCTGAAAAACAGTACTGAATATTTGGAAGTCATGTATGGCGTCTGGTTTGCCGGTGGCGTCGTGGTTCCCATTAATGCCAAGCTGCATCCGAAAGAAGCCGCCTGGATTATGGAAAATTCAGGAGCAAAAATAGCTGTCTTGATGCAGGATATGAAAGAGAAATTGGGAACACATCTTCCTGATTGTATCGAACATACCCTAGTTGCTGATCAATCAGAATTTTCCAATCTGTATTCAACACCTCCCTTATCAGAGCCTGCGCAACTGGATCGGGATGACTTGGCATGGCTGTTTTATACGTCAGGAACAACGGGAAAACCCAAAGGGGTGATGCTTTCGGCTGGCAATATTGAGGCCATGGCGCTCACCTATTTTTCTGACGTGGACAACGCAACACAGGAAGAGGCGATCTTGTATGCGGCGCCAATGTCCCATGGGGCTGGATTTTATAATTTTATCCATGTGATTAAGGCAGGCAGGCACATCGTCCCACCATCGAGGGGTTTTGATCCAGATGAAATCCTTGATCTGACTCCAAAACTTCAAAATGTCTCGATGTTTGCCGCGCCAACTATGGTCCGGCGACTGATTGATTGCGCCAAATCCCGTAAAAAACCAGGTGATGGCATTAAAAGCATCATTTACGGCGGCGGGCCCATGTATCTTGCCGATATCATTGAGGCTGTTGACGTTATGGGTCCCCGATTTATCCAGATTTTCGGGCAAGGGGAAAGCCCGATGACCATCACGGTTCTTTCGCGTGACCATGTTCAGGATCGAAAGCACTCAAACTGGAAACAACGATTGGCATCGGTCGGTGTTGCACAAAGTTCCGTGCGTGTTCGTATCGCCGATGACGACGGCAACCCCTTAAAGGCTGGAGAAATTGGCGAAATTCTAGTGCGAGGGGGACCTGTAATGCTTGGATATTGGAATAATGAAGCGGCAACGGCGGAAACCCTGAAAGATGGTTGGCTGCACACCGGTGATATGGGGGCCATGGATGAGGATGGTTTTGTCACGCTGCATGATCGATCCAAGGATGTTATAATTTCAGGTGGTACCAATATCTATCCGCGTGAAGTGGAAGAAGCATTGCTCACCCATCCAGCTGTACATGAAGTATCTGTTATTGGTCGGCCCGATCCGGAATGGGGGGAAACCATTGTTGCCTTCGTTGTTCTTGCGCCAAACACCAAAATTAGCGAGCAACAATTGGATCAGCACTGTCTTGATCAGATTGCTCGGTTCAAAAGGCCAAAATCATATTATTTCATAGAAGAATTGCCTAAGAACAATTATGGGAAAATTCTTAAGACAGAACTCCGGGAACGCTTGAAGACAGAAATTAATTCTGATCAATGAAGTCCCACTCGTTTTATATATTATTGGTAAAAGCAGGGTCTTATTTTATCGCTTAATAGTGAGGTATCCTCATGGATATGGAAATTCATATCACATTGATCACAATCGGCGGTTTATTTGCGATAGGCCTGGCAACAGATGCACTTGCCCGGCGTCTTCATTTACCTCGTGTGACACTCCTCATATTATTCGGCGTTCTAGCGGGACCTTTTGGCCTGGATCTGATGCCGGATCAGATCAAACATTGGTACGAGTTTCTGGCAACAACGGCCCTCACCATGGTCGCGTTCCTTTTGGGGGGAGCCTTATCCAAAAGTCAGCTTAAAAACCATGGCAAACATATAGTTGTCATATCCCTCTCCGTTGTGCTGATCACAATAGTGCTGTTATCCAGCGGATTAATCTTTATTGGTGTCGAACCCGCGATAGCTCTTTTACTTGCCGGAATAGCAACCGCGACGGCCCCAGCAGCGATCAGGGATGTCATTCGTCAATCGGAAACAACAGGTGATTTTCCTGATACTCTGCAAGGGATTGTCGCCATTGACGACGCTTGGGGGCTGATTGCTTTCTCCATACTCCTTATCGCTGCAAACGGGTTAATTGGTAATGGTTACGATTCAATGTTTGAACAAAGCTTGTGGGAGATTGGCGGCGCCATTGCTGTTGGGGCGGCAGTAGGATTACCCGCCACTGCTTTAACGGGCAGATTACGAGATGGAGAGCCGATACAGGTGGAAGCTCTGGCAGTGGTTTTCCTTTGTGCCGGCTTTGCTGTGTGGCTGGAAGTCTCCTTCCTGCTGGCGGGTGTTGTTGCGGGCCTGATCGTCGTTAATTTTGCAAAACATCATTCCCGTGCATTCCACGAAATCCGCCATATCGAATGGCCCTTTCTTATCCTGTTCTTCTTTCTGGCAGGTGTGTCTCTTGAAATAGATGACTGGCAAGAATTTGGTCCAATCATTCTAGTTTACATGATTTTACGGACGCTTTCCCGGCTTATTGGTGGATGGTTAGGTGGAAAATTAAGCTCGGCCCCGATTGCGTATCAACGTTGGATGGGACTCGCTCTTCTGCCGCAGGCCGGGGTTGCCATTGGCATGGCCCTGGTTGCGGGTCATCGGTTTCCTGAATTCAAAGAAATCATTTTGACGGTAACCATCAGCACAACCGTTTTGTTTGAAATTTTCGGCCCTCTTGCTACCCTTTATGCCCTTAAAAAAACTGCGAAAAAATGATGACATTGATCTGTGCTGAAAAACTGAATTATCTCTCCAAATGTAGTCGCTTGTGCCAAGCTTCGATGGATTCATCCGGGTAGATATCGAACTTCTGATCATTCACACCGGTTTCCACCGGAACCCAATCGGGTTTTGATCCTAGCATCAGATGGGTTCTTTCAGGCGCTGTTGGCAACGGCGTATCAATAGCAGAGGCCACCGGATGAATAAGATCGGGCCAACGCGGGTCCCAGAGCCATAGATTACTGCTGCAAACTTTACAAAAACGGCGTTCTGCTGGGCTGGGTTCTTCTTCCCCGGTTTTATTCGACTGGATTTTCGCGTGGTAGATGCTGATATTCTCTTCCCCCCTGACCTGTAGTGTATTTGACTGTCCTGAAAGGTTGATCACATAACCGCCACCGCCTTGCGTTTTCCGGCAAATGGAACAGTAACAGTAGTTAAAGGGATAAGGGTGGGGACTGTTGAGACTGAATTTCACAGCCCCGCAATGACACGAACCTTCGAGCAACATAGGATTTATCCTTATCTTAAAATTTATTCGTAGTCACGACCAGCGCGCCCTTTGTATCGCGGTAGAACCCAACCAAAGTGAATACCGCCCGCACGGACCAGAAACCCCAAAATGATCGCTATGATTACTGCTATTTCCGAAGGCATATCACCTGAAACAAGTCCAATATAAACCCCGGCGGCAACAAGAGCTGAAGTCACGTAAACCTCCGGTTTAAGCAGTAGGGGCGTTTCTCCCGAAGCGATATCCCGCGCAAGGCCGCCAAATGTCGCCGTAATGACACCGAAGACGATAGACGGCAAAGCGGCAGCACCGCTTGTTATCGCGATATGAGCGCCCATCACTCCAAATGCTGCTAGGCCGATCGCATCAGCCCAAAGGAGAAGTGCGTACCGTTTCTGAACACGGTGGGCAAAAAAGAAAATGAAGGCTGCTATTGAAAAACAAACGACAAGGTAGCTTTGATCGGCAATCCAGAAAACCGGCCGCCCGATCAGGATATCGCGAATAGTCCCCCCGCCAATGCCGGTAAGGGTCGCCATCAACCCAAATCCGACAATATCCATTTCTTTGCGGCTGGCAACCAAAGCACCTGTTGCTGCAAACACGGCAACACCAACCAAATCAAGAAGTCCGATAATGTCTGTTAAACTCATAGGGAAATAATGCCATCTATTTTCTCATATGACATTCTTTTTGTCATCATTATGCGAATTGATATCATGCAAGATTTGGCTATAGTAGAAACACAACTCATAGTTACTTGCGTAAAAAACCAATAAACAGGGGTCAAGTGTCATGCAGTATATTCTATTAATCGTCGCGTTTATTTTCCTGTCCACAAATGCTATGGCGGCAGAAAAAAGCCTGCCTGAAGCGGTTGGTCTTTCATCGAAAAAACTTGGCCTCATTGATCAAGCAATAAAAGCTGACATTGATGCGGGCAAACTTACTGGAGCAACTGTCTCGGTGATGAAAAATGGCAAGCTTGCCTATCACAAGGCTTTTGGCACACGCGGTGAAGACGGCGCTGCTGGACCGTTAAAGACTGACGATATTTTCCGCATTTATTCCATGACCAAGCCGATCACCTCGGTCGCAGCCCTTATGTTATTCGAACAAGGTAAATTAAAGCTGGATGACCCTATATCAAAGTTTATCCCGGTTTTTTCCAACCCCATGGTTTTGAAAACAGAAGGTTTAGTTCCTGTCAACAGACCGATCACCATTGCGGATCTTCTTCGTCATACATCCGGGGTGGTCTATGGCTTTTTCGGCGATACCCCAGCAAGGACCGAATATAAAAAAGTCGATCTTTATGGCATTCAACAATCTAATGCTGAAATGGTTGGAAAACTGGCAACCCTTCCCCTCGAACATCAACCGGGATCTGCGTGGGAATATAGTCATTCAACAGACATTCTTGGACATATTGTCGAGATTATATCCGGCCGTTCCCTTGATGCGTATTTGGAGGAGGAAATTCTGGGCCCCCTTGGGATGAAAGATACGGCATTCTTTGTCCCAACGAATAAAAAAGATCGCGTAGTTGAACCAAAATTTAAGGGTCTCAGCAATCCTTTAGCTACCCCGAAACTTCTCTCCGGCGGTGGCGGATTAATGTCAACCGCAGAAGATTATCTCAAATTCTGCACCATGATCCTGAGTGGCGGCAAATATGACGGGAAAAGATTTCTAAAGGCAGAAACTATTAACGTGATGACCCAAAATCAGCTTGGCGATATTCAGCCCGGAAACTACAACTTGCTTGGCAAAAATTACGGCTTTGGATATGGCTTTGCCGTTCGAACGGCGGAGGATGCTTCGATATCAGGATCCAAAGGGGATATCTGGTGGGGCGGTTATGCAGGCACTTATTTCTGGATTGACCCAGCAAAGGAGATGATCACCGTCTTCATGATGCAACAACCAAACTTGCGGGCCGCCTATCGCCCGAGGCTGCGTAGCTGGATTTATGATGCAGTTATGAACTGATTTCACACAGATCGAGTGCCGGATTTCAATACAGCCAATTCTACAGAATATTGGATTGTGTGAGATCCGGTTTTTCAGTTTCTTTTTTCTTGAAGCTGATAGAGGGTTTCATGCCACCTCCACCGCCAAACTGCACTGTTGGTTGATGAGCCATTTGCTTGCCAAAACCCGGCATTGCTCCCTTTGATTTATTCGTCCCCTGGAACGTGATGGCAGAATAAATATTATCGACCTCGTCATCACCGCGGAATTTTCGAAGGAGTTGATAGTGATTGGGAAGGCTAGAGAGGGTCTTCTTTTCCTGAGCCACAAATTGGCTCATCCTGTTGTCCCAATCCTGTTTCGCAATAAATCGTTCAGCCGGAAATGTAACGTCTTTAAAATATCCTTTTGCGGACAGAACAGTTTCAAAACTCATGGAGTTAAACAGGAAAGTTCGGTCAAAGTCAGTGGTGATCGGTAAGGTGTGTTTATAGTCCTCCAGCATTTCTGTAACACTGTCAGGAATTTCCATTTCCTCCCGCGCCACTTTCCAATATTCACTATCGGCTCTGTTGTTGGTGCAGTAATGCAGAATGATAAAATCGCGAATGCATTCCGTCATCTTCTCGGTTGTTTGATTAAAACGTCTTGCAAGGGCTGGAGAGAAACTCTTGTCCGGAAAATTGAGCAACAGCAATTTGATGGAATTCTCAATCATGTAAATTGCCGTCGATTCCAGCGGTTCAATAAAGCCCGCTGATAAACCGATTGCAATGCAGTTCTTCTCCCAGCTTTTTTTCGCCCGTCCAATGCGCACAGGTATAACCCGAGGTTCTGCCTTAGTGCCGGTATCTCCCAAATGCTTCAGAAACTCATCGGCGGCTTCATCGTCGGTCCTAAAATTGCTGGAAAACACATACCCCGTTCCAATACGGTTAAATAGTGGCACACGCCAGACCCATCCGGCCCCTAGCGCTGTTGATGTCGTACAGGGTTCTATTTCTTCAACATTGGGATGCGGAATTTGGACGGCTAACGCGCGATCATTAAGCAGGAAACGGCTGTAATCATCAAAAGGCACACCCAACACCTGGTTCAAAATTACACCCCGAAAACCAGTACAGTCAATCACCAGTTCAATCGGATGAAGCCCGTTACGTTGAAGTTTCAGGTTTGATATAAAACCTTTTTCATCCTGCTGCACCTCCTCTACATCATCGAGGATGTGATTCACACCCCGCTCAATCGAAACCTCTCTCAGGAAATTTGCAAAAAGCCCGGCATCAAGATGATACGCATAATTAATATGCTTCTCAAAATCCCCGTGATGAAGTGCTTTTGGACCCAATTTCGCACGGATAGCACCAATGCTGACCGACATGCAATCATCCAGTGTCTCCCGTCCGGATGGTGGTCCATATTTATGAAAATGATAAGCAGGATTATAGCCCGACAATTGCGCACCATTGCCGTCAAAAGGATGAATGAAGGATGTTGGTTTCCCTTTTTCATCATTCGTCCAGTTATCAAAACGCACTCCGAGCTTGAAGGATGCGTTGCATCTTTTAAAAAATTCTTTCTCGGAAATTCCCAGGCTCCTAAGCAAGTCGGGCATGGATGGAACAGTCGCCTCTCCCACACCAATTGTCGGCACATTAGGAGATTCAATTAACGTTATTTTGGTGGGTTTCTCTTCTTTTCGGTAGTTCATAAACCTGACAAGAAATGCCGCGGTCAACCACCCGGCTGTTCCGCCGCCCACTATAGTGATTTCATCGATCTGATTATCCATCGTCCCCTCCCCAAGAAACTCTCCATAGAGCAGTCCAGCGGCTGAAGAGACAATTATCAGCATTAATATTACATTTTTATATTTTAGATTTTTCTTCTAAATCAATTGAAAGAAACGGATTGAATCGCCGCGCGTACTCTTTTATCGCCCCAGGGCACAACTTCACTGGGTAAGGTATCAGGAGCGATCACATTCACCCCCGTGCCCGGTGAACTCAGAATACGTCCGCCTGCATCATTACGGACAACAATAAGACCATCGAATAGAAGAACACCATATTTCCCAAGTGCATTTCCTGCGAAGAAATCATTTCCCGTACCCCGACATAGGCAACCTGCGTCTGTACCGCGACGTCTTTCTTTTTCAGTTTGGCAATATTGCCAGTGATCATACGGAACGATCCGTTCAGAATATTGAAGAAAATTCGCCCGATACCCTGATCTGGGTTAAAAACATATTCATCAATTATGATTTTTGCGTTGGCACCCATTGTAAGCTTCGTGCCATCCACAAAGCTTAACTCCAGCCGTGCATCTGTTCCTGTTTCGATTCTATCATTCAACAGAATTGAAGTCCCTATCTGAAGGAGTTCAGATTGACCATTTCGTTTCAGATAGACTTCGCTTTGCAATCGCGTAGCGGTCCCTATCGCCACATCAGCTGCAAGCGCAGGCAAACTTGACATCAACAGAAATAAAAACGGAAAGCCCACAAGAATGAATAAAATTCTAGATTTTTTGCCGAGTTGCATCAGCGTCCCCCACCCTATGATTACCGCATCAGTAATCACTTATATATAGAGGACAAATTTATTGGAAGATGTAATTGGATGAATATCAGGCTTCGTTGCCTGGGGGTATTTGTTACGCTGGATAAACCAGCGTAACAAATTTCGGGTTTGCATTAGGCGTCAGAGTATTACTCCGCGCCCCATCCAGCGACAGATTTAACTTCAAGGAAATCTTCAAGTCCCCAAACACCACCTTCGCGGCCGTTACCAGATTGCTTGTAACCACCAAACGGAGCGCCTGCACCGCGGGATTGCCCATTCATTTCCACCATACCAGAACGCATACGACGCGCGACACGGTTTGCTTTGGCGGGATCCTGGGTCTGAATGTAGTTAGTCAGGCCGTAAACGGTGTCATTGGCAATCTTGATCGCTTCTTCTTCAGTATCAAACGGTATCATAGTCAGAACCGGCCCAAAGATTTCATCACGAGCAATCGCCATTTCATTGTTCACATCTGCAAACACAGTTGGGCGAACATAATAGCCTTTGTCCTTGCCTTCAGGTTTACCTGTGCCACCAGCGATCAGATTAGCGCCTTCATCAATCCCTTTTTGGATCAAGCCCTGGATCTTGTTAAACTGAACTTCGGAGACAACTGGACCTATATGACGACCTTCAGCAGAGGCATCATCCACAGTCGTGGCTTCTGCAACAGCTGCTGCCATTTTAACCGCATCATCATAGATAGGACGTTCTACCAGCATGCGAGTTGGCGCGTTACAGGATTGTCCAGAATTCATCATGCAATGCATAACACCGCGCTTAACAGCTTTTTCATCAGCATCAGCAAAGACAATATTTGCGCCCTTACCGCCCAGTTCCAACGCAACACGTTTCACTGAATCTGCAGAATTTTTGGTAATTGCTGTACCTGCACGTGTTGAACCAGTGAAGGAAATCATATCCACATCAGGATGTCCGGAAAGTTGTGATCCGACACCCATTCCATCACCATTTACCAGGTTGAAAACACCTTTAGGGAAGCCGGCTTCTTCAACAAACTCCGCGAACAGATGGGATGAAAGCGGCGCGACTTCGGATGGTTTCAAGACAACAGTACAACCCGTTGCCAAAGCAGGAATAACCTTCAAAGTCACCTGGTTCATTGGCCAGTTCCAGGGCGTGATCAGACCACAAACGCCGATTGGTTCATAGAGAATCCGATCATTTGGAGCATGACTGCCAAGCGGGCGATCAAATTCAAATTTCTTGAATGCACGGATAAAGTTGCGAATATGATAAGAACCAGTACCCGATTGCGCGGTTTGCGCCATGGAAATCGGCGCACCCATTTCCATTGAAATTGCCGCACCCATTTCAGCGTTACGCGCTTCATAAATATCTGCAAGCTTTTCTACCAGCGCCAAACGCTCTTCTTTCGGACGTTGGCTCCAGTCATCAAAGGCTGCTTTTGCAGCCGCTACAGCCGCATCTGTATCCGCTTGATCACCAAGCGAGATAACCGCGCAGGCTTCTTCGTTAGATGGATTGATGACATCCATATCATTGGCTTTGGCAGGGGCAACCCACTCACCATTGATGTAAAAATTGCGTTTATCTAACACACCTATACTCCCGTTTCTTTTTTAGTTTACGCAAGCTTACGCCTCATTCTGCCTTGTTTTTGGCTTCTGAATGGCGACTTGCATCTCAAGAAGTTAGCCACCCCCTTACGTAGGGACGGACGACACTGCCCTCAAATTGCCCTTATGCGCCGCGCCATGCAAGGCAAATTTCTCCGATTTTTGATGATTTTTTCCTTTTCATTCATAAGTGCATGAAAATGGGTGCAATGAAATGATTTGTGATCAAACAATCCTTCGATATGATATTTTTAAAAGACAGATAAGTGACTTTTATTTTGTGGGAGAATATGCGTGAGTAGACAGGATGCAATTTCCGCTATTGAAGAGTATTTTGATAACGGGCATTTCTTTACCGACCTTGCCCGCAGGATTGCTATTCCTTCCACCAGTCAGGAAGAAGACAAACGACCTGCCCTATATGATTACCTGAACAACGAAATTGGACCTTGCCTAACGGAATTGGGGTATGTGGTTTCAGTCTTTGATAATCCTGATCCCAAAGGTGGTCCCTTTCTCATTGGAGAGCGCCATGAAGGGGATAACCTGACCACCGTTCTGACTTACGGACATGGTGACACCGTTCGCGGATTAGAAGGAGAATGGAAAGAAGGCCGTGATCCCTGGAAAATGGAAAAAGACGGTGAACGCTGGTATGGCCGCGGCACTGCAGATAATAAAGGCCAGCATTCCATCAATATTGCTGCATTGGCGCAGGTCCTTAAAACCCGAGGCCATCTGGGGTTTAACTCACGCATCCTCATTGAGATGTCTGAAGAATCAGGATCTGCCGGTCTTAATGAATTTTGTGCCTCCCATCGCGATAAACTCAGTGCAGATGTGCTCATTGGATCGGATGGACCACGCTTAAAACCAGACGCGCCCACTATGTTTATGGGAACCCGGGGGGCCATTAATTTTGAATTAAGCGTTAATTTACGCGAAGGAGGCCACCATTCTGGCAATTGGGGCGGCCTTTTATCGAACGCAGGCATCAGGCTTGCCAACGCAATCTCCACCATCGTTGATAAAAAAGGCCAAATTCTTGTTAAAGAATTGAAACCAGTTGAAATACCGCCATCTGTCAGAGAAGTATTGCAAGCTTGCACAGTGGACGGCGGTGAAAATGCACCAGCCGTCGATCCGGACTGGGGTGAACCCGGTTTGTCGCCCGAAGAACAGCTATTTGGCTGGAATAGCTTTGAAGTCCTTGCCATGCAGGCGGGCAACCCCTTGAAAGTTGTTAATGCGGTCCCGCCGCGTGCAACAGCCTGGTGTCAAATCCGGTTTACAGTTGATAGAGATCCCTCCACGTTCATCTCAGCACTTCGCAAACATCTGGATGCCCATGATTTTGAAGATGTGCATGTTGGTCAGGAAAAGGGAGATTTCATGATGCAGGCTACTCGCTTGCTACCTGACCATCCCTGGGTGCAATGGGTCGCAGAGTCTGTCGAGCAAACAATGGGCAAAGCGCCAATGATTGTACCAAACCTCGGTGGATCATTGCCTAATGATGTTTTTGCCGAAGTGATCGGCATGCCGACCGTATGGCTTCCCCATTCCTACTCCGCCTGTTCCCAGCACGCCCCCAATGAACATGTGCTGGAACCGATTATGCGCGAAGGCCTGCAAATGATGACCGGCCTGTTTTGGGATATGGGGGCCGGCGAAACGCCTTAAAAAAATCTTGAGACGTTGTTGGATTACCCATCCATCAACACGCTTCTAAGAAACCGGAACGCCATTGCCCAACGAACGGCCTCTTCATTGGTGGCCCCTACACTACCATGACCACCAGAGCCAAATTCATGGAATAAAACTTCTTGCTTCGCCTCCAAAAGAACTGCCGTCATTCGCCGTGCATGAGAAGGATGTACCCGGTCATCATTTGAATTACTTTCAATATAAGTCGGAGGGTAGGAGCAATCCGACCTACTTTTGACATTATGTAGTGGCGAATACGCTTGTAAGAATTGTCTATCCTCTTCCTTTTCCGGATCGCCATATTCTTCAATCCATGCCTGCCCCGCAGCAAACTTATGAAACCGAAGCATGTCCATCACAGGGACCGAAGACCAGATAGCGCCAAACAGCTCCGGGTATCGTGTCAACATAACACCGACTAAAAGCCCACCATTGCTGCCGCCCGTACAGGCAATTTTATTTGATGTTGTAAAACCTCTTTTCACCAGATCTTTTGCAATGGCGGCAAAGTCCTCGAATGAGCGAGATCTGTTTTCACGCATAGCGGCCTGATGCCAATCCGGTCCAAACTCTCCACCGCCGCGGATATGCGCAAGAACATAAGCACCGCCTCTCTCAAGCCATAGTTTTCCAGTAACGAAACCGTAGAGGGGTTTCAGAGAAATTTCATACCCCCCATACCCACACATCAGAATAGGTAGTTGTCCCATTTCCTGCTCGTGATTAACAGGCAAGACAATGTGATACGGCACTTTCGTTCCATCGTCGGAACAAGCTTCCAGCAATCTGGTGGTCATCCCCTCAGCATCAAAGCGTTCTGGTGAACGAGTTAATTCTTCAAGTTCAGCATCCCCATCATACCGCCCGAGGTCCAATTGATAAATAACAGGGGCATTTAAAAAGCCCTGCGTATAAACCAAAAGAATATTGCAATCCAACTGCACTTCCATATCAAGCGCAGAAATCTCTACTCTTTCCGACCCTTCTGGCAGGCTGATTTCAAATGGTTTCGCCTCTATGTCATCTAGTGCCAGGATGAAGAGAGACGGCTTAAGATTATCTAGAACAGTCCACGCAAGCCATCGATCGAGCAGAAGAAACTGATCCAGCGCACATCTATCTTCAGGAATAAATACAGCGCGGTGTTGTTCGTAAGAAGAGTTGTTGTTTTTGAAACTGTTGAGGATGAGCGATCCTGTGGGATAGGCTCCCTTTGAGCGGGTGAAATAAAAATAATGCGTCTGGTTACACGAAACATGTGCTTCAGCTGGTGCGTTTAGAAGAACCGGCTCCGAACCATAATTTAATAGTGTTACCGACGATTTCTGCAGCTCATGATAGGTTGTTATTGCAATCAAGGGAACGTCGTCCGGCCTTTGTAGAGCCGTCCCGTTTACAAGGACATCTGATGAATTTGCCCGAAGAATGACAGGTGCGATCAAAGGATCATCTCCGCGTTTTACCCGCCGGATCGCGCCGGGCCAACCCGATTTAGTTGCATCCCCCTCACTAGCAGAAGAGCTGAGTATTATTGTATCAGTATCCAGCCAGCTTACATCAGCCTTTGAGGGGGCTATATCAAAACCGTTTTCGACAATACATTTTCGGTTGCAATCGAACTCAATAAACCGAACACGATCAGAGCCCCCATCCGAAAGAACCAGCAAAACTCTGTCGGGATCAAAGAAAGCGGGTATTGCACCAAACCAAACCCAGACGTGATCTTCGCTTTTACAAAAAGCATCCAGATCAAAAACAACCTCCCAATTAGCATTATGAGTGACGGCCTCATTTGCCGGAAGTCGCTGCCAAAGACCGCGCGGATTATTACCGGATCGCCCGAACTCATACAGCCACTTTCCCGTGCGTCTTGGCCGGATAAGGCGGTTCTCATTTTGAAGGAGTTCTAAAACAATCTTCCGATCATTTTCAAACTGTGCATCACAGAGTGCTTGACTGCTCGCCTCATTTTGCTGGGTGACAAAACTTTGACAGGTTTCGTCCTTATCATCCTCTAAAACCAGGAATTGATGATCAGAATCCTTTTCGCCCGCTTTCATGCAATACAATCCTCTATTGATTAGTATTCCACACTACTTATTCGACTATATTCTCTCAACTAATTATTCTTTAAGATATATTCAAAGTAGGATGTCGCGCACAGCATTTTTGAAAATGATATCCTGAGCACCTACAAAGCGCCTTTGACGGTCGAGTTCAGCATTGAGGGCCGTTTTGCGGCCTTTTCCAAGTTTGATGTCGGACTCCAGCCAAAGGTTGGAAACAATCAAATTTTCTTTAACCCGTCTCATATCAATACGACCAATAAACCGAGAGCCTTCAAGAAGAGGAAAAACGTAATATCCGTACTTGCGCTTTTTCTCCGGTACGAACACTTCAATTCGATAGTCAAAACCGAACAACCGCTCACACCGTTTGCGATCCCGGATCATAGGATCAAAGGGTGATAAAACCCGAATTCTTTGGGGAGGTTCTGGGAGCTTCAAAAATTGATCGGATATATCCGGAAAGGCATATGATTTTCGAGGTTGAGCACCATTCGACTGCTCGATCTGAACCTCAATCAAATCCCCTGATGCTAATTGACTTCGGCACCAATCAGCAGATTCCTTTGATGTGATGGAATCCCAAAAAGCTGCGATTTCACCCGATGTTGCAAATCCTAATCTTTGCAATGCTGACCGACATGCCCAGTCAATAAATTCCGCCTCATTCACCTGCTCTGACAGATGGCTCGGAGGGATAACGTTTTCTGCAAGATCATAGATTTTTTGGAATCCTTCTCGCCCTGCAATCGCTAGCTTTCCCGTGTGCCAATTAAGCTCCAAAGCTGTTTTTTCTGGATGCCAATCCCACCAACCTGTGCCCTTTTTAGTTTTCGATCCAATCTCTCGTGCCAGTGTTGGCCCCCTCTTGTCGATCATCTCCAAGATGCTACTCAGCATCTCTTCAAATCCTTCCTTTCTCGATTTACGCCACCGTTCCTTCAAAGCTGCTTCTTTGCGAACAAACCGGTGTTTCCAATAAGGGTAGAACTCCGTTGGGATGATGGATGCATCATGTGTCCAATGCTCAAACAGGCTCCGATCCTCTTCCAGTAGCTGGGTTAATTGGTTGGGTCGATAGGTTTGATTGCGCGAAAAAAGGATCATATGATGCGCGCGCGCAACCGTATTGATACTGTCCAGCTGAACAAAACCGAGTGATTTTATTGTGTTCAGGAGAGTTCGATTTGACATTTTTTCTGTTGGCGAAGCTGATAACCCATGCTTTTGCAAAAACAAATGTCGCGCATCTTTGTTGGTTATGACAAGAGGTGTGTTCAAAACGTCCCTTCCGTTTTTCGATTATGATAACCGAAAATGCTTATACACAATCAGTATTTTATTCATTAGAATAATGTAATGGTGTATTTTGAAAGGCTATTAGAGAAGAAAGTGAATTGATATGATCACACTTGATGGTTTGACCGAATTCCTTGGTTGGTGTTCTGCGATCAATATCGCCATTTTATTCTTCGCAACATTTTTTCTGATATTCCTGCGTAACATAATCTTACCGCTTCATGCACGAGTTTTTGATACCAGCGAAGATACTTTGTTCCAGCTTTATTTGCAGTATCTGTCCCTTTATAAGATTGCGTTGCTCATTTTTAACCTGGTTCCCTATTTTGCATTAAAGCTTATGGCATGACTAGGCAGAACGCGTCACGCCAGTTCTGGAATTTTTTCATCCAAGGCGATGCGAACGGCCTGAGCAAGCTCCGCACGATTATAAGGTTTTCGCAATAGATTTGATACTAGATGCGAGGTGAATTCATTGCCTTCCTTGAAGGTAGCTTCTGTTTGTTTTGTGAAGCCGCTTGTCATCAGGAATTTTAGATCCGGATATGTACTTTTTGCTTGTAGCGCAAGTTGATACCCATCCAATTCACCGGGCATAATTACATCACTGAAGATTAGATCAATCTCGGGATGTTCCGCAAGCAACTCCATGGCGGCAAGACCACTACTAGCAACCATCGTATTGTATCCAAGCTGCTGAAGGGTTGCGACAACAACACTGGCAAGTTCAAGTTCATCATCGACAACAAGGAGAGTCTCATCCCCATGAGGGAGAACGCCATTTTCACTGAATGACAAGGTATCCGATTTTTCCTGATAATCCTTTATCTTGCTTGTTTTCGCACGTGGCAAATAAATATTGATAGTCGTTCCCACATCAGATTTGGAATAAATGTCGATATGACCGCCAGACCGCTGAACGAAACCATAAACCATACTGAGCCCAAGACCTGTCCCCTGCCCTTCATGTTTTGTTGTAAAGAATGGCTCGAAGACCTTGTCCTTTACCTCTTCGGACATTCCACACCCTGTGTCACTTATCGAGATCATCACCCAATCACCAGTTTTACCCGTTGGTGAACTCTCGAGATAGTTTTCATCCAGTGTTCTGTTCGCTGTTTCAATCGTTAGCGACCCGCCATCAGGCATCGCATCCCGGGCATTTAGACTAAGATTAACAATTGCATCCTCCAGATCGCCGGGATCAATATCCACAGGCCAAACATTGGTTGCCAGCTTGTTTTCCAGATGAATAGATGCTGTCAAAAGCTTGGCGAGCAAATCCTCAATACCAAATAGGAAATCATTTACCGAGATCAGCTTGCTTCCTGAAACCCGATTGCTGGAAAATCGCAATAATTTGCGGGTAATTTCAGCACCGCGCGCAGCCCCTCGAAGAGCAGATTTTGCAAGTTCAAGCGTCTCTGGATCTTCTTCGAGTTCATCTTCAATAAGCTCCAGGTTTCCCATAATAATACTCAGGATATTATTGAAATCATGCGCAACACCGCCAGTAAGCTGACCAACAGCCTCCATTTTCTGAGCATGGCCCAATTGCATTTCCAAATGGCGCCGTTCGCTGACATCGATACCAACAAATATAAGCCCTCCATTTTCAAGAGGATAATCGTTGACGTCTATCCAATGACCGGGCTTAAACTGAAAACTTGAATTGCGCGCGGGCATTTCCCGGCGCAAAAGTCGTGCATTGATATATTCTTCCACATTTTCAGGCTTTTCATTATCCGGAATATTCTCGACGAAACTAAAGAGAATATCTTTGTAGCCCTCACCAGGTGGTAATGTTCGCCCCTGACTGAAGATTTTCTCATATTCACGGTTACACAGGACAAGTTTGTCATCGGCATCAAAAAGTGCAAACGCAAAAGGGAGAACCTCTACAGCTTCTGCGAGCCGCTGCTGAGCATCTTTCTTAATTCGCTCGGCTTCAATACGACTTTTTTCTGTGAGCCCATGTTGAATGACTTCGTCTTTCAGGCGATCATTACTCGCACTTAATTCCTGAGTTCGCAACAGAACCCGATCTTCCAATTCATCTTGCGCCCGTTTTAGATTTTTTTCTGCGCGCCGTCGTTCGTCAACTTCTATTTCGAGATCATGAAATCCTTCCTGAATTCGGTCAGCCATGGCATTAAAACTTTCTGCCAGCTGGCCCATCTCATCCCCACTTGATGGGGTTAGGCGTTTATTCATGTCTCCTGCGTGAAAATGGCTCAATCCACTATTAATTTGAGAGACCCGTTTTGCCAATATGGTCGCGAGCCAGACGGCTATAAGCATCACAATTACCAACATAATCAGAGTGGATAAACTCAACTCCACCATTAATTTTTTAGTATTGTCTAAAACGAGAGAGAGCAAAGATTGGTTGAGCATTGTTAGGCGCGCATCACTCTCTGCAATTTTTTTATCAATGCTTGCCTTTGTTTCCAAGGCAGGGCGGTGGAACTCACCGACATTTGCACCGATTGTAACCCACCCAAATCCACGCGGGCTATTTTTATACTGCCCTGTATAGTACGGAATGGTGGCCGCAGTTGACAGTTTCCATAATCCACTCCAGAAAATAACGAAGGAACCGGAGCCGCCATTCTGCGTTAAATTTCGCCAGCCCGTACATTGCGGCGCGAAATCGAGGAATCGACAATCCAAGGCAATATTTCCCGCATTTCTCAATGCAAGAGAAGGTTTTTTCTCTCTCGATTGATCCCGATAGACAGGAGCTTTCTTTTGGAATTCTGAGTATGAGAGTCCGGATTTTTCCCAGGCATCATATACATCCTGTGATAACCAGGGGACTGCCAAATCACCAGTATCAGGGTCGTAACCAACAATAAAATAATCTCTTGGGTGTGAAATATTCCGGCCTTCATAATCCCAAAGGAAGGCATAATTCCCGGAACCTGCATCGGATATTTCAGTATATCGCTCATCCGTTGGTACAATATGATCCGTAAATTCCATAATATGCTGATGATCAAGAGCAAGTGTCACATACCCAACAATAGCGTTATCCCGAACAACAGGTGTCGACCAACGAACAATCCCTTTAAACCGCTGACCAACAGGATTTTCTTTACCGGCATAGGCTGACATCTCAGGCGAGAAAGGGACGCCCGCACTTTCGGCACGTTCTGGCGTAAATGGGCCAATTAGGCTTGAAGGAACATATGCTCCGATCACTCGGGAGACATCAATCTCGTTCTCTTTCAGGTTTTGCAATCGTTCAAAATAGCTTTCCGCTTTGAGCCATGTATTCTCTTTGATGGCCACGGCCTGCAATTGTGGGTCCATCATGTCGGATGTTGTTATTTTGATTATTTCCTGTCCACTTGGATCAACAAAAGTCATTTCCGCGTAAAGTGGCTTCTGTTCTTTTGTTGTTAAATGTTCCTTTGGCCGAGAGTGAAAATTAGCGGCATTTTCAGTAAGTGGTGCTGAAACACTGTTGAGGGAATTTTCCTTCTTCGAAATCGCTTCCCAACGCTTGCCGTCGTCCGCTAATGCCCACGTTTCATGAACGGACACCGAACGAAAACGATTTTTCAAAAAAGCCCTGTAACTCTCTTCGCCTATTGGCAGGCTAGTGGCTAAAAGTAGGTCACTATCCCTATCATAAAGAAAACGAGCTAGGGATTGCGCAGTATCTGTTGTCAAACGCTCGATTGAATCTCTGGATTTCTCATCAAGAGCAGCAACGGAATCCGCTGTGACCCCCTCCCCGATTTCGGTGACAGTTTCGCGCATGGATGCTGCCATTTCATCAATACGGCCACCTAGATTATCGGCGAGTTCACTTGCAGCCAGCCAGGCTATCCAAGCCAACAAGACCAAAGGGAACGCTTTTGTAGCAATAAAAATCAGGACAAGTTTAGTCCGAATGGACATTTTATTGAGTTTGGACAATAACGGCTCAAACAAACATACTACTCCAACTGACAATACTCTCTCAATATGCAGTCGAGATACGAAGAGAAGACCGTCAAATTGAGCTATTTCAAAGCACCTTAACGCAAGAATACCTAATATAAATAAAAAAAAGTTTAATTTCGCTAATTCCCCTCTACTTTTCCTCCTCTTCAGTTAGAACTGGAGACATCCTTTTCCGAGTTATTCAAACCCCAAGTAGCTCACCACATCATCAGCATGTTCGCGGCCGCTTACCAGTGTATTTACAATTTCTGTGGTATCTTCATATCCTAGTGCCATACCCGAGATAAGGACTTGATCGTCTGGAATATTCAGATGACGGAAGATAGGTTCCTGAAAGGCGACCCAAGCGGCTTGCGGGCAAGTATGTAGCCCTTCATTTCGTACGGCGAGCATCACTGTCTGCATATAAAGCCCGACATCAAACCAACTTCCCCGACCAAGATAAGCATCTGTTGTAAAAAAAAGCCCGACTGGAGCGTCAAAAAATGAGAAATTTCGTTTTGCCTGCTGCATAGTTCTTGCCCGGTCTCCTTTTTCAATCCCAAGCAAACCATAAAGGCTCCACCCTACACCGCGACGGCGATCCCGATGTTCATCTTTCCAGACTTCCGGATAGTAATCATATTCATGATATTCCCGGCCTTTTCCCTGATCAAACAACTCGCAAACATCCTGAGAAATTGCTTTTTGCACATCACCAGTGCACACATATGTGTGCCAAGGTTGCGTATTGGTACCGCTTGGCGCACGCTGGGCCACTTCCAAAATATGCTGAATAATGTTTAACGGCACAGGTTTATCGGTGAAAGCGCGCACTGATTTTCGAGAGAGGATTGCTTCTTCTACATTCATTTTGTTTTTAGCCTTAGTTTTGTTTTTTTCTAACGCTTGTTAGAATAACAATCAAGAAAATATTTGCTACAGTGATCAAGGGATTTGTTAACGTAAGTGCGATATAACGATATTGTACAAATATTAACACACATGTTTGCGCAAAGTTCAGAATGTGTTTAATATTCAATCTCGCTTTGCCTTGCTGATTTGGAATTTGTTTAAGCCTTTGCTGACAGTACCATTCTTCTGCATTGGTTTCCGTTTGATCTTATTTTAAGGGCATGTACCATTTCTAATAACCCTAGTCCGATTGCTGACGACAATACTGTCAGCGCAAATGACGTTGGTCCTGCCATTTCAGGAGACCTCACCCGTCAATGGTCAAAAACGATCCGATCATTCGCTAAGCCGCAAACCACACGAAGCTTTCTTCAGCTTGCGGTGACATTGCTACCTTTAATCGGATTATGGGTTGTCATGTTCTATACTGTAAACGTTTCTATCTGGCTGACACTGTTGCTTTCCATTCCAGCGGCATTTTTCACCGTACGGATGTTTATTCTGCAACATGACTGTGGGCATCATGCTTTCTTCCCTTCCCGGCGCCTTAATGACATTCTCGGCTCCTTTATCGGACTAATTACCTTTACACCGCATTCCTATTGGCGTCGGTCTCACAACATTCATCATGCCACCTGCGGCAATCTTGAAAAACGGGGTATTGGCGACATCATGCTTCTGACCGTTGCAGAATATAAAAACCTTTCTGCATGGGGACGGTTTGGCTATCGATTGTATCGCAGCCCGTTGGTTTTATTCGTTATCGGACCGGTTTATGTCTTCGTCATCAAATTTCGGTTTCCCCTTGATCTGACGCGGGAAAATCCAAAACTTCTTATCGGCATCATGTTGACAAATCTAGGTATCGGAGCCTCAATCGTTGGCCTTGGTTACAGTTTTGGTTTTCTGGAGCTGCTCATCATTCAGGCCCCAATCATTACGCTTGCCAGCATGATCGGTGTTTGGCTTTTTTATGTTCAACATCAGTTCGAAGATACTTATTGGCGCCACAAAAAAAATTGGGAATTTCGCGAAGCTTCGATCATGGCCAGCAGTTTTTATGACTTGCCTCAACCCTTGCGTTGGTTATCAGGGAATATTGGTATCCACCATATTCACCATCTCTGTTGCAGTGTCCCGAACTACCGTCTCGGCCAGTGTCTGGATGCTGTTCCTGAATTGAAAAAACTAAATCGCATTGGACTTCTTGAAAGCTTCTCAAACTTCAAACTATCCCTTTGGGATGAAGCTTCCCAGCGTCTGGTTTCTTTCAAAAGCCTGCGTCAATCCTAGAAGCAGGCCAAGAACCCGAATTTCCTTAATTCTTGCCGTAGTAAAGCCCGACAACGTGCTTTGCTTCGGCAAAGAACAACCATCTTTCAACAAAAATGCCGACCAGCATTGAAATCGCAGAAATTCCGGAAAATATGGCAGCGGGCAAAATATCTGCAACAATACCGCTCAAGAAAATTGTTGGCAGAATACCGCCAAAAACAAAAAATAATCGACGGAGTTTTTTGTTGTGTTTTCGGGCAATTCTATACCCCATTTCCTTCATTACCCAATTGTCTGAACTATGAGGGGCATCAAGCTGGCGCACGGCGCCAATGCCTCCCAATCCGGTGGCGGTCGCCATTGTGCTGCTTTCATTACCTTGATCAACTGATCGCCAATATATGTATTTCATTGAACCCGTGCCAAGAATAAGTCCGACACATAAAAGCAAAATGCCCTGCGGTGCGCCCTCAAAAACGGCTAGAAAAAAAATCCCTAAAATCGTGCCGCTAGAGAGGCTGAAAAACAGATAAAGGGGCGTGACAAAGGGATGGGTCCAGTGCCCAATTGTCTTCAATGATGCATATATCATGGATGTACAGAACACAGTGATCAACGCCATACTAAACGTCAAAATACCAGCCCCCATAAGAAGCCAGGGCGAATTGAGTTGCAAAATCTGCGCTATCGCCAGAACAATCATCGGCCCGAAACTGAGAAGCGCCGCTACACCTTCTCTGGACAGCCACGAAGAACGCCATTGCGAAAGCGCCCGGCAGGCTCGGTATGG
>PJEL010001711.1_pt1 | contig 21398 bp, 15 predicted proteins | sample 1853271 | NCBI WGS metagenome assembly PJEL01 (sample SAMN08108733, study PRJNA415343) | Invertebrate metagenome, whole genome shotgun sequencing project. | host: Globobulimina | place: Sweden: Gullmar Fjord | collected 2015-08
CCCCAAGGTCAAGGCCATCAATGTGATGCCCATCACCGTAACGAGAGACCTCATCCCCACTTTGGTCATCCGTCAATCTCCATGATTAGGAACTGACTGCCCCTGTTTTCAAACCTTAGGTTGGAGAGACCGGAACGACAAGTAAAGACAGGCGATGGCTGTAGTCTGCGATAGAAAAATCGACCCGGGCCCCGTCCCCAAGCCGCCGGAGGACGGTTTTATCGCACTTTTCCGCCAATCCGGGCGCGCGACACAGATTGCGCCGGAGAGGGCATTCCAAAGAGCCCAAGGCCGCGCATTCCCTGATGAACGAAGGATTGAACGCCAGCCGGGGCATACGACCGGCCCAGGACCTTGGGAAAATGTCTTCCCGAGGTCTCTGCGAAGCGCCCGACGGCAATTTCAAGGAATGAAGCGTGATGACTAGAGCTTTACTGCGAAGTCTTCATCAGTCGGATCGCATGTCTCCCGAAGAACTGTACCCTGCGATCCGGCTGTCTTTCCTATCGAGTAAGCAAGCTAGATGGTGAGCCCTGGATTAGGGCAGGAGATACTCAATCACGACCCAATAACCCAACATGGATCCGAAAATTAGTGTCGATAACGCCAGTAGTGAACGAACCCGGCGCACAGAATTGGGCGTCAAGTTTGCTGTTCGATAAATATCGCTGATAGACATCTGCACGTCTCCCTCTTCGTCTTAACGACAAAGCAACTGCAACAATTCAGGGAGCTGCGCCAACCGGGACATAATTGTTCCAGAGGCCCGCCGGACGGTGGGTGATTTCAATTTCTTGTTCCGCGTCTGCAGGCTTCTGCACGTTCTGTTTAATTGTGCTATTCGCCTGCTCCCTGTCTCTTATGTTATTTTTGTGGCCCTCCAATGTCAATGCTATCTGCTGTGATTCAACCGGGTTTAAATCCTTCAAAAAATTCAACTTTTCGACGCGTGCGCACCCTTTGGAGGTAGCGCGCCATCGCACCGGTTAATCACGGGGCGTGATCTCCATTAACCATTACAGCCTGCCGCCAGTCTGTGATTTTTGCAACAAAGTGGAGAGGAAATTTTGCGCCGGACAGCAAATTGACACTGGGTTCAGAGTCCGGAAGCCTCTCCGAGAGGGCTGATCTTAGCTTCCTGATATATCAGTCGTTTTATTGGAGAATGAACTTTTTTAGAAGTTAACTATGATCGGAAGATATCTCGGATGAACTCAGACCGGCTGGGCGGCAGCACACGTAAAATTGATGGCCCTGTTCGACGGTTCTCGGCATTTGGATGGGAAACGGCGTGCTCTCAGTCTGATAAATCATGACAGTGCTTCGGACTGCGGGGATAAACCTAATAAAGGCAGTTCAGGGCGCCAGCGACCAACCCAAGGTTTCATCGCTGCGTCCTGCAAAATGGAGGTAGCAGGCCTCGTTCAAGAGAAGTAATTCCTATTAACTTTGCCGGATGTAGTCGACCTTTACGGGGTTGGTCGCCTAGGGGCGATCAGGGCCCTTCATCGGTTTTGAGTTTCTTCTTTCCCACTGCGACTAACTGCCTCGGACGGCGTTCTGTTGTTGGCCGCCTTTGTTTTGTAAAGTCCTGCAGTTACAAGCTCACTACGACAATCACGGGCGTGCGATGGTGATGACAGAGGGCAAAGTGTTGATTACAGGTGGCGCCGGATATATCGGCAGCCACACTGTCCTGGCCTGTCTCGCGGCGGCGCAGCCGGTGGTGGTTCTCGATAACCTCTCCACGGGGCGCCGCAGCCTGGTGCCTGGCGATGTCCCGTTCTACGAGGGGGACGTAGGTGACCCGAAGATGCTCGCTCAGATCTTCAGCGAGCACGTCATAACCGCGGTGATCCACTTTGCCGGCGATATTGTCGTGCCTGAATCAGTCGCCGCTCCGCTGACCTACTATCAGAACAATACCTGTAAGACGCGGCTCCTGCTCCAATCCTGCGTCGATCACGGCATATCGCGCTTCGTTTTTTCTTCCACGGCAGCGGTCTATGGTGAGCCGCGCGAGACTCCGGTGAACGAAGAGGCACCGACGCGGCCGGCCAGTCCCTACGGTACTTCAAAGCTGATGGTCGAATGGATGCTGCGCGACGTCGCCGCGGCGCACGATCTGAGGTATGTGGCGCTGCGCTACTTCAACGTCGCAGGATCCGACCCGCAGGGCCGCACCGGCCAAGCGACGCCGAACGCCACCCATTTGATCAAGGTTGCCTGCGAAGTTGCGGTCGGCAAGCGGGCGGAGGCCCAGATCTTCGGGGATGACTACGAGACGCCGGACGGTACTTGTATCCGCGATTTCATCCACGTCAGCGATTTGGCCAGGGCGCATGTCAATGCGCTCGACTACCTGAAATCCCATAGCGAGAGCCAGACACTGAATTGCGGATATGGCCGAGGTTACTCGGTGCGAGAGGTGTTCGAGGCCGTAAAACGCATTTCCGGAGCGACTTTGCAGCTTCGCGTCGCGCCACGACGGGACGGTGATGTTGCCGTAATTGTTGCCGACGCGACGCGGCTTCGCAGCCTCTTCGATTGGCAACCTGAGTATGATGATCTTGATTTCATTGTCCGAACGGCCTTGGACTGGGAGAGGGACCTGGCGGTCCCTGGATGACCGAATGCCGCTGCTTGAGGGCTTGTGCAGAGCTGGACATGACCTTATTCAGTGGCAAAGATAATACCGAGGCGTGCGGGAGGAGTAGTCGGATATACAACTTAATGGCTATTAAGACATTTTTGTAAGCCACTTTTGATTGTTTTTCGATCGTAGAGATCATTATGCTTTTAATGATAAGAACGTGCGGGTTGGCACATACCGACGGGGTTTGGTCCTGATAGTTTTGGGCCTTATGGTTTTGTAAGTTTGCGTCTGAGCGGGGACAGATGTTTCTCAGACTTCCTCAGAATTATTTCGCGACACCTTTTGCCGTCCTGCTGGTCGGCGAAACCGTCGTCATGCTCGCGGCATTCTATCTGGGGGCCTACAGCCAATGGGGCGCGCCACGCGGCTTTGAGCACCTGTTCTCGATGCACATCTGGGACGCGGCGATCTATACCGCTGCCGGCATCGGCTCGCTCTTTGCAATGGGGCTTTATCACGGCCGAAACTCGACCCGTTTTTATGACGTCTTCATCCGCACCATCCTCAGTCTGGGCCTTGCTTTCGTCATTCTGACGGTCATCTTCTATCTTTGGCCGTCGCTGGCTGTTTGGCGCAGATCGATCTTCATCGCACTGCCTGTCTCACTGGCGGGGATCTTCCTGCTTCGCTATCTGTTTTTGCGTCTGATCGACACGGACCTTATCGCGCGGCGAATTCTGGTCCTGGGAACAGGCGAGAACGCGGCGCAGGTCGAAGCCCTTGAGGGGTCGAGCGAAAGCTATGGGCTGAATTGCGTCGGTTTCTTGGACGTTGAAGGTAATTCGATTCACGTGTCTCCTTCGCGAGTCATCGCAGGCTCCGAACCGCTTCTCCAGCTTTGCATAGACCGTCAGGTCAGCGAAATCATCGTCGCGGTCCAGGAGCGTCGCGGTATGATCCCGGTCGACGAGTTGCTGGACTGCAAGCTCTCGGGAATCCCGATCTATGACTTGATGACTTTCATGGAGCGCGAGACCGGGCGTTGCGATCTGAACGGCCTGCGTCCGAGTTGGTTCATCTTCGCCGAGGGTTTTTCCGGTGGCGTGGTCCAGCATGCGGTGAAGCGCGCTTTGGACATGGTCCTTAGCATCGTCCTCTTGATTTTCACCCTGCCGCTGGTCGGCGCCACGGCGCTGGCCATTCGGGTCGAAAGCCCAGGCTCGGTGTTTTATCTGCAAGAGCGTGTCGGCCTCAAAGGCAAGGTTTTCAAGATTATCAAGTTCCGCAGCATGTCCGTCGATGCCGAGGCGGATGGAAGCGCAGTCTGGGCAGCGAGAAACGACCCACGTATTACCTCCATCGGACGTATCATTCGTAAATTCCGTATCGACGAGCTGCCGCAGATCATCAATGTGCTCAAAGGCGAGATGAGTTTTGTGGGGCCGCGCCCGGAACGACCGGAGTTCGTCAAGCAGTTGACCGAGCAGTTCGGCTACTACAGTGAGCGACATCGCGTAAAGCCGGGTATCACCGGATGGGCGCAGCTTCACTACGTCTACAGTGATTCGATCGAAGGCGGACTGACAAAGCTGCAATACGATCTCTACTACGTCCGGCACTACAGCTTGCTGTTGGATCTCTTTATCGTCATTCAGACCGTGCGCGTAATTCTGTGGCCCACGGGGGTGAGATAGGGTTGCCCGCTCGAAGAGGGCCATCGGCATGGAGGGGGCCGATTCCGGCAGGCGCGGGTGCGCGCGCAACGGATCGACGGCCAACAGGGATATGCTGAAAGCTGGCATGCCTCAGGCGAAGGCCCGTCACCTCCTGCACATCTTCGCAAGCTTTGGCTACGGCGGTGTGCCGATCCGAATTTGTGAAGTGATCAACGGATTGCCGGACGGTTTTCGCCATACAATCGTCGCGCTGGACGCCTGCTGCGACGCCGGCAAGCGACTTGCCCCGCACACTACGGTCGAGTTTCGCAATCTAACGCTTCCGCGGTACGATATCTTTCGCAGCATGGTTCAAGTCAGGGGCCTGGTTCGTGAAGCGTCGCCTGACCTGTTGTTGACCTATAACTGGGGCGCGATCGAATGCGCCTTGGCAAACCGGTTGTTCGGCGTTTGCGATCATATTCATTTCGAAAGTGGCTTTGGCTCGGAAGAAGGCAGCGGTCAGCTCTGGCGACGGAACCTTTTCCGGCGCTTCGCCCTCGCGCGCGTTCAGAAGCTCGTCGTGCCGTCGCGAACACTGATGGACATAGCGCAAGGTTCATGGAGAATTCCCCCGTCGAGGCTGCTGCATATCCCAAATGGTGTCGACGTGTTGCGATTTAGCGGGGAGCCCGGCAAGCGCGAAGATCTGGTTCTTGCCGATGCCAGCCGCCACGACACGATTATCGGGACCGCCGCGCCGCTGCGCCCGGAAAAGAACATTGGGCGGCTCCTGCGTGCCTTCGCCGCATTGCCGGCTCAGTTGGACTGCGGGCTGGTGATCGCCGGCGACGGCGCGGAGATGACGTCGCTGCGCGAATTGGCGGTCGAGTTGGGCATTTCCGGGCGCACCTACTTTCTGGGTCACATCGACGATGTGCCGGCGATGTTGCGCGGCATCGACGTCTTCGCTTTGTCATCCGATACCGAGCAGATGCCCAATAGCCTGCTCCAGGCCATGTCGGCGGGGCGGCCGGTTGCCGCGGTGGATGTCGGTGACGTAGGCGGTATTGTCGCGCCGGAAAACCAGCCACTGGTTGTGCCACGAGACGATAGAGGCGCATTCGTTGCGGCGCTGGCAACGTTGGTCGGCGACGCAGCGCGTCGCGAAAGGCTGGGCCGCTTGAATCAACAGCGTATCAGGGCACGCTACAGCCTTGATGGCATGGTCGCCGCTTACGGCGCTCTGCTCGGCGCAACCTGAGGTCAGGCCAGGACGATGTCGGAGAGAGACGGCCGCTTGCGCATACTCACTTTCACGACTCTCTACCCCAACGCCGCAAAGCCACAACACGGTGTCTTTGTGGAGAACCGGTTGCGCCATCTGCTGACGACCGGCGAGGTATCCGCCAGGGCGCTCGCGCCGATTCCCTATTTCCCCTTTCGATCGGAACGCTTTGGCGCCTATGCGGCCTTCGCAAGAGCACCTCGGCAAGAAACCAGGTCTGGGATCGAGATCGACCATCCGCGCTTTCTGACCATTCCCAAGGTGGGCATGAACGTCGCGCCCTACCTGCTCTATGCCAGCGCCCGGATGGCGCTGGCCCGGCTGCTGCGCGCCGGCCATAAATTCGACCTGATCGACGCCCATTACTTTTATCCCGACGGGGTCGCGGCGGTGATGTTGGGCCGCGCCTTCGGGCTGCCGGTGACGGTGACCGCACGCGGTACGGATATCAATTTGATCTCCGATTTTGCTGTGCCGCGGCGGATGATCCGGCGCGCGGCCGAGCGGGCGGATGGATTGATTGCAGTGAGCAGCGCCCTTGCGGCCAAGATGGCCAAGGTGGGCATTGAGCGCTCGCGAATCACCGTATTGCGGAACGGGGTCGACCCGACGTTTTTCAGGCCATTGGACCCGGCACGCGGGGAATATGGTCCTCCTCCGTCGCCGCTGGCCGTTTCCGTCGGGAACCTGGTGCCGCTGAAAGGGCACGACCTGGCGATCTCCGCCCTGCGGGAGGTCCCGGAACTCAAGCTTTGGATCGTCGGCGGCGGGCCCGAGCGGGGCCGTCTGGAGGCCTTGGCCAGGGGCCTTGGTGTCGAGGATCGCTTGCGCTTTCTTGGCGTGGTGCCGCATGAGCGCATGCCGGAAATTTACAGTGCTGCGGATGTCCTGATCCTGGCCTCGGAGCGTGAGGGCTGGCCGAACGTTCTGCTGGAGGCCATGGCCTGTGGGGCAAGGGTCGTAACCACAAATGTCTCCGATGTAGCAGAAATCGTTACGGAACCTGCCGCCGGCGTATGCATTAAGGAGCGCAGTATTGCCTGCCTGGCCCAGGCCCTGCGCGAGGTTCTGGCGGTCTCGCAGCCACGGGAGGCAACCCGGGCTCATGCCCTCGGCTTTACGTGGGACGCAACGACCCAGGGCCAGATTCGTTTGTTTAGAGAAATCTTGAGTCGGGGGTCTGTAAAAAGTGCTTAGACGGACGGGGCGCTATAATCTAAAAACGGTCGCAAGGTGCAGTCACCCGGAAGTGGAGCTGTCCCGTCGCTCAAGCAGCGTGGTGAGGCGCTAAGCGGCCTGTATACGGGATTTTACGTCTTTTGCTAGAGGTTGAGGTCTTATGGCCCTCTTGAAAGCTGACGTCTTGAGGAAGAGTTACCGGAGCCCGCTAGCGTGACTGAACTTTTTAACCTTGTTTTCCATTATCTGAATGCGCTCTGGAAACGCCGCTGGATCGTGATCCTGGGGGCTTGGACCGTGGCTGTCCCCGGCTGGCTGGTGGTGGCGACGATGCCGAGCATCTTCGAGTCCTCGACCCGAATCTATGTCGATACCTCCAGCGTCCTGCAGCCTCTGCTGCGCGGCATCGCGGTCCAGAGCAATCTGCAGGTCCAAGTTCAGCTCATGAAGCAGACCCTGCTCAGCCAGCCCAATCTCCTAGAGGTTGCGCGCCAGACCGATTACGACCTGACGGTCACCAACGACACCCAGATGGAGGCCCTGCTAGACAGCATCAAATCCAGGACTTCGGTCTCGGCCAACCGTGAGGACGTTTTCTCGATTTCTTTCGATGATACCGAACCTCAGCGCGCCTACGAGGTCGTCCAGGCGCTGTTGTCGATCTTCGTCGAAAGCAACCTGGGCCAAACCCGGGAGGATCTCGATACGGCGGAGGAGTTCATCGACCGCCAGATCGACGACTATGAGACGCGCATGGAAGAGGCCGAGGATCGCTTGGCGAGTTTCAAACAGGAGCATATCGATGTGGTCCTGGGCGAAGGCAGCTATCTGGGCCGCGCGACCGTGGCAAACGATCGTATGGAAATGTTTGAGCAGGATCTCAGTGTAGCGGTTGCCCAGCGCAATCTGCTGCAGAAGGAACTGCGAGATATTCCCGAGACCTTGCCGGGTCAATTCGCAAGGAGCGGGCCGCCCGATGACACCGCAGTTCGACTGGTCGAGCTGGAAGCGCGACTCAGGCAGCTCCTGTCTCAATACACGGAAAAGCACCCCGATGTCTTGATCCTGCAACGCCAGCTCGATGCTCTCCTGGCCAAGCAGGAAGCTTCGCGGGCCGCGCTGGCGGCTTCGGCGGACGCTGCGGGCCCGGGCGCCGAGGACGAAACCTATGGCGCCCCGAACCCGGTGTACCATCAGGTCAAACTGCAGCTGATCGAGATCGAGACCGAAATAGAGAACCTTCGGCGCCGCGCGGCTGCGGCACGGGCGGAGGCTGAAGCCCTGGCTGCCAAGGCCGAAGAGGTGCCGCGGGTCGAAGCCGAATTCAAGCGGCTGAACCGCGACTACGATATCATCAAGGATCGACACGATGAGCTGTTGTCGCGGCGCGAATCGGCACGTATGTCGCGCAGCCGCGATGCTGTCGGCCAGCAGGTTCAATATCGTCTGATCGACCCGCCGACCGTTGCTGCCCGGCCGTCCGGCCCGAACCGGCCGGTTTTCCTCACCGGCGTGCTGATGTTTGCGCTAGGCGCCGGTATCGGCCTGGGCTTCCTGCTGGTGCTCTTGGATACGAGTTTTTCAACGGTGCCCGAACTGCGTGAGTATACGGGCCTTCCCGTGTTCGGGTCTGTCACCGATCAGAGAAAGAAGACTGCAGGCAACTTTGCCGGTAGCATCGTGCTGGGATTGGCAGCCCTGGCCCTGGTTCTGTCGTATGGCATGTTGCTGCTCGTAGAGAGGCAGTACGGCCTGGATACAGTTGTAACAGCGGAACTTGGGACCGACCTTTTCGGCAGGGGTTTTGGCGCCGTCGTTGAGAAGGCGTCCGACTTGCTGAGTTGGATGCGCACCAAAGTGCTGTCCTAGAGGGAACGAGCAAGAGCGATGGACGATAATTCGGACAATTCCAACGACGCCAAGCGCCGCTCGCGTAGCTCTCTGGTGGAGCGTGCGGCGGAGAAGCTGGCCGCCGACCGGGGGGCTCCGGCACCGAAGGACGAAATGCCGGCGTCGGATCCCGCAGCAGTACCGGTTTCTGCCCGCTCACCGGTCCGCACCCCGGCGGTGGAACCTGTGGCGCCTCTCGACGCGGCTTCAGCCGACGAGGTGCTGGAGCTTAACGTGGAGGCTCTCCCTGAGCCTGGCGTCGAAGAGACCGCCCGCGAGACCACCTTGGCGGAGGCGGCCGAGGTGAAAGAGGCGAGAGAAGAGGCGCCGGCTCCGCACGGCCGTAAGCCCAGGATCGCGACGATCGATCTGCAAAACCTTATGGCCCGGAATATTTTGACCCCGGAGACCAAGCGGAACCGTACGGTCGAGGAGTTCCGTCTGATCAAGCGGCAGATCCTGAGCCACAGGTGGGATCAAGGCGATGCGCCCGGCAACACCATCGTCGTCACCAGCGCTCTACCGTCGGAAGGCAAGACGACGACGGCAATCAATCTGGCCATGTCGATAGCTGCTGAGGAAGACCTCCGTGTCCTTCTCGTCGATGCGGACTTCATCAAGCCCGATGCCTTGCGTCAGCTTGGCATTTCCGCGACCAAGGGTCTCATCGACGTGATTGAGGACCCGCGCTTGGACATCGCCGATGTCATGCTCAGGACCAATATCGACAAGCTCTCCCTGATTCCTGCCGGCCAATTGCACGAACGCTGCACGGAACTGCTGGCAAGCGCCAGAATGGACGAGATCATCCACGAACTGGCCAGCCGCTATGAGGACCGCATTCTTATATTCGATTCGCCGCCGCTCTTGGCGACCACGGAGTCGGTCACTCTCGCATCCCATATGGGGCAGGTCGTCTTTGTGGTACAGGCGGGCCGCACCAAGCGCGACACCCTGAACAACGCTCTGGATCTGCTCGGCGATCGGCCTCACCTCGGCCTGGTCCTCAACCGCACGACTTCACGAATCGGCAGTAGCGGCTTCGGCTCCTACTACGATTCTTATTATTACGGTTACGGGGACAAGAAGCAGGCCTAGTTGGAGCGGACTGGACTCAACGAATGAATGAACGGCAATCAAGCCGTCGTGGCAGAAGCAGATGGTGGCGCGAGTAGACATTAGAGTCTCTGAAGTATGGTCCTCTTGCGTAGCTGTCGCTCGCGCTCACGGACTTGAAGGTGGTCATCGCGCGTGGCCCAGAGAATATGCTCGCGGTTCCTGCGCCGGAGTAGCGATCGGACCGGCAAATGACTAGCGATAGTCCTACCTCGGAGCCCGGTCGCCCCAACGCCGAATTTGTCACGGTTACCGTCAATCTTCGCCAGGCGTCAGCTGATTTCCTCGACCGGCTTTCACAGGAAATGGGCGTCGACAGATCGGAAACCTGCCGTCAAATCATCGACCTGATGCTGCAGAATGCCGAGTCGGCGGAAGATGGCGCATCTGGAGCGGAGAACGCCATCGCGGCCCTGCGGGATCGGGCTCGCGCTCTGCCACGTGCCGCGGGGGGCAGCGGCAAAGGCGAGGTGGACCATGGCTGGACCAAATGGACCATCGCGCTGGATCGTCGTCAGTCGCGTCGCCTGACGGCCCTGGCCCAAGCCGATGGCCATAGTGTTTCACGCGCGATCCGCCGCCTCATCGCCGCATTCGTCGCCAAGTACGAGCGGCGGGGTTCCAAGGCGAGCGGCGCTACCAAATCACGGCGTCAGTCCACGCAACGGCGACGCCGAGGGACGGCCGCTCAGGAGAGTCCACAGGCGCCGCGGCCTGTACGAGAGAGTTCGCCGGCGAAGGGCTCTTCGGTTCATCGGAGATGGCAACTCGTCCTCCTGTTGGGCGCACTGGCGACCGCGGGTATTTTCTTCGCACCCGACGAAGACTCCTTCATTGGCGGTCCGACAGTCGTCACGGCTGCACCCTGGGCCGACCAGCATGTGGACATCATTTTCGATCATCACAGCCATACGACGTATTCGGATGGGAAACTGACTGTCGCCGAACTGGCCGACCTGGCAAGCGAGGGCGGCTGCGATGCCTTGGCCATAACAGATCACTCCGATGCTGCCGGGACGGCGAGCAGTCTTCAGCTTGGAGATTTCAGAAGGACCCGGCAGGAGCACCTGGGATTGCTGCTTTTCGGTGGGGTCGAGATCAACATGCCTTCGTACGGCGGCCGGGAGCACGCCAACGTCATCGTCGACCCTGCCGTCGAAGACGAGGTGCTGCCTCGCTTGCGTCAGGTCGCGGAGGCGAGCATCAAGGAGGCCAAGGAGGCCTCTGCCAAGAGCGCTTCCGATGAGGGACTTCTGAGGCTGGCCGCTTCGTACCTGGCACGCGGCGACAATCTGGTGATGGTCTACAACCATCCGAGCCGCGAAGACCGGAAGCCGGATGAAAATGCTGTGGATATAGGTCGCTGGAATGCGGAAGCGCCGATCTTCGTCGGCTTCGCCGGTGCGCCAGGTCATCAGAATGCTCGTAATCCCGGAAGCTACCGCAAGCCGATGTTCCCCATCGACCACTGGGATCCCGTTGTGGCGGAGGTCGGTGGGACCTGGGACAGCCTGTTGTCGGAGGGCCGGCAGCTTTGGGGCGCGATGGCGGGCTCCGATTTCCACAATCACAAGCTCGATAAATCTCCCTGCAGCTTTGCGCGCACGCACATCGCCGCGGCGGACTACAGCTATCAGGCTGTGCTCGAAGCGCTGCGGGCCGGTACTTTCTGGGCCGATCACGGCCAGATCCTCCGACAGCTTACGTTCTCCGCTGAGGTTGCCGGCTTGGAGTCCCCTGTTTATCCCGGTTCTATCGTCAACCTGGGCGGCGAACGCGGCTCTATTGTTGCTCGTGTGGCTTTGCAGCGCGGCGCGGGCAGCGCCGATGCACCTCTGCAGGTCGAGTTCATCGGCAACTGCAAGACCGGCGAGACTGAAATGTTTGCCGTCGAGCTGCTGGAGCCGGACGGCCTGGCTGCAGCCGCGGAATTCGATCCCGAGACTCCCGGTTCGGACAACAAAAGCTGCTTCATACGTGCGCGCCTACGCCTCGAGATTGACGAGCAGCCCGATTTGATGGCCTACACCAATCCAATTCGGTTCTATTTGCGTTGAACCCTCTACAGGCCGACAAGCCTTCTTGCCGCTCGGTTCGGGGCTACACCAGTTCTAGGTACGAAGGCGGTACCAGAGGATGCCGACCCACTCATGGATGGCGTAGTAGGTTCCGTGGAAGGCTTGGGCGGAGGGGATGAAGTCCGTCCACAGCGGGTCGGCGCGGGAAAAGAAGCGGGTCGGCGCGGGCACGACTTCGAGGCCGGTCGGCAGGAAAGAGAACATGGCCCGTGGCATGTGCCAGGCGTGGGTGACCAGGTAGACCTTGTCGACACCTTCGGCGCGAAGAATCTTGGCAGATAGTTCGGCGTTCGTCCTTGTGCTGTCGGCTTGGTTTTCCACCCAACGCACCGGTACCCCGAAATCCTCTTCCAGCGCTCGGCTCATAACCTGCGCGATCGAGCGGTCGGGATCGGGGCCAGTAAGGCCGCCGGTTACCAGAATCGGCTTGCCGATTGCCTTGGACAAGTAGGCCGCGTACTGCAGGCGCTGCAGGGTCAGGCTGCCGGCGGCGTCAACGCCATAGGACGGCGCCGTCGGTTGCCAGTATTCCGGGGCGCTGGAATAGAGGCCCGCGCTCAGCACGATGATGGCGTCGACATCGGGATCCGGATTTTCCGTATCCACAGCGCCATAGGGCTGCAGAGGCGCCATCAACTCCCCGGCGATAAAGGGCGTAGTGGCGAGATAGACCACCAGAAGCAGGCCCCACAGCAGGGCTCGGCCCAGCCTTGGCCAGCGCTTCTTCAGCAGCCAGGCCACAAGGAAGAGAATGAAAAGGGATGTTGGCGGCAGCACCAGGGTCTTCAGGATCGCATAGAGCACTACTGCCTCCTTCCCAGTCCGGTCATGCCGCCGCCGCTAGAGGCTCCAATAGTTGATGTTCGCTGGCAGCTTGCTGGGATCGAGAGCCGACTTGACGTCTATCAACACGCCGCCGTCCACAAGGCGCTCAAAGGGGGCGGGGTTCATTTCCTCCAGGATGGCGCGGTGCGGGACGCATAGCACGATCGCGTTCAGGTCGACCATAGCATCGGCGGCGACGACGCGAATGCCAAACTCCTCTTCGGCTTCTTCCGGGTCGACCATAGGGTCGTACACCAGCGCCTCGATCCCGTATTCGCGAAGCTCGTTGACGATGTCGGGGACGCGGCTGTTGCGCAGGTCGCGCACGTTCTCCTTGAAGGTCAGTCCCAGAATGCCGACTTTGACCGACCCGGACAGGCTGCCGCTCTGCCCCAGCATCTTGACCATCCGGCTGGCGACGAAGGCGCCCATCCCGTCGTTGATACGTCGCCCGGAGAGAATCACTTCGGGATTGTATCCGGCTTCTTCCGCCTTTGCGGTCAGGTAGTAGGGGTCGACGCCGATGCAGTGGCCGCCGACCAGCCCGGGCGAAAACGGCAGGAAGTTCCACTTCGTCGAAGCGGCGGCCAAAACATCGCGCGTTGGAATGTCGATCCGCTCGAAGATGATCGCCAACTCGTTCATCAAGGCAATGTTGAGGTCGCGCTGGGTGTTTTCGATAACTTTCGCGGATTCCGCCACCTTGATCGACGATGCAAGGTGAACGCCCGCGGTGGTAACCGCGCCGTATATCTCAGCGACCCTTTCAAGCGATTCGGGGTCCTGCGCAGAGACGACCTTTACGATTCTTTCCAGGATGTGTTCCCGGTCGCCCGGGTTGATGCGCTCGGGCGAGTAGGCCAGCTTGAAGTCCTCACCGCACTTCAGGCCGGAGACTTCGCTCAACAGCGGGCCGCAGACATCTTCGGTCACCCCCGGATAGACCGTCGATTCCAAGGCGACGATCGCGCCGCGCTCGAGGTAGCCGGCAATCATCCGGCAGGCACCCTTGACCGCCCCCAGGTCGGGCCGGTGGTGGTCGTCGACAGGGGTGGGCACGGTGATGGCGAAGAAGGTCCGGTTGCGAAGGCACTCGGGATCCGACGATACCTTCAGGCTCGAGGCATTCAGTACCTCCGGTTCGACTTCGCCGGTCGCATCATCGCCCTTGGCGAGACTATCCACCCGTTTTTTGTTGATGTCGAAGCCAACCACGTCTTCGAAATGACGGGCCAGGGCCACCGCCAGCGGCAAGCCCACATAACCCAGGCCTATAACCGCTATTCTCTCGTTACTTTTCATGCTCGCGTCTCCGGAGGGCGCTCAATTGTTGTCGTATGTCGGTCGTCGTACTGCGGTGCGGCCGGGTTTGGGCCCGCCCGGCTGCGGTGTGTTTCGCTGTTCATTGATTGAATTCGCCGCTAGGTCCCGGTTGCCAGTTGCTCGCCGCCGACACCTGCCGCCTTGAGATGAACGTTGCTGAGGAAGGATTCGAACATCAGCAACGCCCAGATCGGTGCGCTGTGGTCGCTGGCGCCGCTTGAATGCTCGTCCAGCAGGCGCTCGATGAAGCCCATGTCGAACAGGCCGACCTGCTCCAACACGCCTTCCAGCAACCGCTGCCTCGCCGCTTCGCGCAAAGGACCTCGGAACCAGTTGGCCAGAGGAATGCTGAAGCCCATTTTTTCGCGATAAAGGATCTCCCGAGGAAGCCGCTCCTCCATTGCTTTCTTCAGCAGGTATTTGCCTTCGCGCGCCCTCAACCGGAACTCCGGGGGCAGGGTGGCCGCCCATTCGAGCAGTTCGTGGTCGAGCAACGGCACACGGACTTCCAGTGAAGTGGCCATACTGGCACGATCCACTTTCGTCAGAATGTCGCCGGGCAGATAGGTTTTCATGTCGGCATACTGGACCCGGTCCAGGTGGTGTTCGACCGGCGCATCTTCGAGGGTCTCTTCCAGAACATTGCGGGCGTGGTAGCCCTGCAGATCTTTTCGCATACGCGGAGAGTAGAGGCGGCTGCGCAGCCGGTCGTCCAGGATCGAGACGCTGTGGAAATAGCCTTCCACGCTGTCGCGGGCGAGTGCCTGCAAAGTCGACTTGGCGCGCAGCGGGCGCGGCGCCCAGTCCAGCTTCGGATAGATCTTGCCGAGCAGCGAGAAGACCGGCTGGCGTAGCGGTTCCGGCAGGGTGCCGCGCACCAGTTCCTCGTAGTGATGCCAGCGATAGCGGCGGTATCCCGCGAAGGCTTCGTCGCCGCCATCGCCCGACAAGGCCACGGTCACCTTCTCACGGGCCAGACGGCAGACCTGATAGGTCGGCATAGAGGAGCTGTCGGCGAAGGGCTCGTCGTAGAAGCCCGAAATGTCTTCGATCAGCTCGAAGGAATCGGCAGAGACCTGACGCGAGCGGTGGTCCGTCTTCAGGTGCTTGGCGACCATCTCGGCGTAAATGGCTTCATCGTAGTCCGGCACGTCGAAGCCAATGGCACAGGTGTTCACCGGGCTTGCCGAGTGCTCCGACATCATGCTGACCACGCTGCTGGAATCGACACCGCCCGACAGGAACGCGCCGAGCGGCACGTCCGACATAAGGCGAATCTTTACCGCTTCGCTCATGCGCTCGCGAAGCTCGGCGCCGGCGTCTTCCTCGCTGATCTTTGTGTTCGCCTCGAAAGCGATATTCCAGTATTGCACCGGGTTCGGCTGCGGCGCACCTCGTTTCCAGACCAGGGTATGGGCCGGCGCCAGCTTGCGGACGCCTTCGTAGATCGACTTCGGGTCGGGGACATAGCCGTAAGCGAAGTAGTCCTCGATCGCCTGGATGTCGAAGCGCCGTTCGAGGCTCGGATCGCAGAGCAGCGCCTTCATCTCCGAACCGAAGATCAGCCGGCCATCGGCCAGTAGGGCATAGTAGAGCGGCTTGATTCCCAAGCGGTCGCGGGCCAGGAACAGGGTCTCGCTGTTGCTGTCCCACAGGGCGAAGACGAACATGCCGCGGAACCGTTTGACGCAGTCCGCGCCCCATTCTTCCCAGGCATGCACAATGACTTCGGTGTCGCAGACGGTCCGGAACTCGTGGCCGCACTCGGTCAATTCCTGCGCCAGTTCCTTGAAGTTGTAGATTTCACCGTTGTAGACGACCGAAACGCTGTGATCCTCGTTGAAGAGCGGCTGTTGCCCGCCGGCTAGGTCGATGATCGAAAGCCGTCGATGGCCGAGCCCGATGCCTTCGGCAACGTGGTAGCCGGCACCGTCGGGCCCGCGATGCTCGAGACTGTCGGTCATCGCGGTGAGGAGATCGCGGTCGATCGGCCGCTGATCTCTGCTATCGAAGATCCCTGCTAATCCACACATACTTTTCGAACTCCGATCCTGACCTCGTTGGAGGTTAGTCCTCGGAAGCTCCCCTCTTCAGTGCCGGCAAGGATTTTCGCAGCTTCGCCCCGGAATCCGCCAGCAAAGCTCCAATCCTGACCAGCATGCTATTCTTCTGAATCGCCTGACGGAAGAACTCACCCAGCACTTTCTCCCTCTCCGCCGCATCCTCCGATAATTTGGCGGGAATCGCAATGATCGCAGCTTCCCTGCGCTGCTTTCTCACGGCCGGGCGCAGGTCGCCTTTGGAGAGCCTGTCCGCTTCCCAAAGCGCCGACAGCTCTGCCGTAGGGCGGTTTGGGCTCGGTGCCGGGAGAAGGCGCAAGGTTTGGGCCGTCTGCATCTATGCCAACTCGCGCGCAACGAGAGGGCCAATGACATTGGAAATGCTCAAAGGCAGGCGTTTCCAGGTCGCGACCATCAGGGCGTACTTCGGGTTCAGCGGATTGATCTCGGGTATCTCTTCGATACGCAGCAGGACCTGCTCGTAGTACAACGGCTCCGGCTCGAATCCCCAGTGCTTCTTGAAGGCGAAGGAGCCGGTGCCGACCTTGCTCCGTCCGAAATCGAAGATCCGCAGGCCCGCATCACAGGCCCGGCGCATGACTTCCCAGTACATGAAGTCGTTGGCCGCCACATTCCGCGCCGCCTTGCAGCCTCCGCCGTAGTAAGGCAGCACCTCGTCACGAAAGAAGAACGACAGGACGCTTGCCACCGGCTGACCGTCCGACATGACGGTCAGTACTTCGCTGGTGTCGGCGAAGACCGACTTCAGGCATTCGAAGTAGCGCCGGCTGGGCACCGGCGTGCCCAGATTGCGAACGCTCTCCGCATAGAGCGGGTAGAGCGCGCGGACATCCTGGTCGATCCGTCCTTCGAGGCCCAGCTTGATTCCCTTGCGGACCATCGCCCTCTGCTTGCGCGGGATCGCCAGCATCGCCTTATCGGGGTCAGCGTCGATCTCTTTGCGAAAGGTGACATAGGTTGTTTCATTGCAGGGCCAATCCGCATGCAGAGGCTGGCGTAAGCGGTATTCGATCCGTTCGACCCGCAGTTCCCGGGCCAGCTCGATGGCGGCATCGTCCAAGGCCTTGAGGGCGGCAGGGGTCGTTGCGACGGGGCCACCGTAGACGCAGAAGCCGTTAGAGATCAGGCTGTTGCCGAAAAGCCGGCTGCGCACGTGGGTGAGCGGAAGAACGCCAAGGATCTCCTTGCCCTGCCGGACAAAGAGGAAGTGGCACTTGTGACCGAAGCTGTCTTCGATAACTTCTTTCCAACCGGAAAGATGGAAAAAAGTCGCCTGCGGCTGGGTCTTTACGAAGCTGTCCCACGCGGGGTCGTGCCCATCTAGCAGGCAATCGACCTGGAGTCCGTCGGCAGTGTCGATGGGCATTGTTCACCATGTTCGGTCGATAGAAATACACGGTCCATCCGATCCCATCGGAAGTCCCTCAATACGGCGCGCAGCCGACGCTCCATGACACTCAGATTAACGTAATGTCGAAACCGCGAGCGGAAGGAAACCCCATCGAAACGCGGTTGGCCCGGATCTACTTCCCAGGGATGGAAATAGAAGATAGAGGGCGTCTTTTCCATTTCGTTGCGGCGGCGCAGGACCCATCGCGACAGGCTGTAGGGAAACAAGCGAAAATAGCCGCCGCCGCCGCTGGGCAGATTGCGGTTGAAAAGGTCCAGCGTGGAAATAGGCACTTCAAGCAGTTCGTGATCCGCGCTCGGCCGATAGGGGCCGCGGGGCGCATCGGGCATGCCGTAGTGGTCGTGCTTGATCGGATAGACGCTGGAGCTGTAGTCGTGGCCTTCTTCGGCCAGGATGTCGAACGCCCAGAGTGACCTTCGATCGATGGAAAAGCTGGCCGCGCGGTATCCCCTCACGCGCTGGCCGCCGAGATCCTCGAGAATCTTCTTCGTCTTTCGCACGTCCTGACGGAACGCCTCGGGCTCCTGGCTGTGCACCTTGATGTGCTCATAGCCGTGACTGGCAAGTTCGTGGCCGCCGTCGATGATCCGACGGACGACCTGTGGATAGCGCTCGGCAATCCACCCCAAGGTGAAGAACGTCGCGGTCACCTGATGGTCCGCGAACATGCCGAGAATCAGGTCCACGTTCTGCTCTACGCGGCAGGGGAAGCTGTCCCAGTCTTCGGGTTTGACCTTGTCGGCAAAGGCCGCGACCTGGAAGTAGTCTTCCACGTCCACGGTCATCGCTCCGGTGATCGTTGAGGGCGAACTGCCCGCCATCTTCCTACTCCTGTTTTCGGAACTCCCCGCTTTTGCGGAAACCTCCCTGCGAACGCGGCTCCACCGCGTTCTCAGCAAAAATCCCGCCGAAGGGCGGTCACCCGACGAGCTTATCAGTCTTGCTCATGGGGACTACGAAAATCAACGACGCGATCGGACCCCGGAGCAGCCTGTTTCAAGGGTTTGGCTTCCTGGCCGCCTGCCGGTTCCTTGAGGGAGTCATCAACCGGGTCCGGCCCGAGGTCAAGCGACAGACCGTTGGCATCGATCTTCATATCATCGACGACAAGATCGACGTCTTCTTGAGTTATCGCATGCTTTTCCTCGATGAAGGCATGCCACAACAAGCGGTCGCAGAGATTGTTGATGAGGCGCGGCACGCCGCGTGTTTCCCGGTGGATCGCCTCGTAACAGCCCTCGGCAATGCTGGGGTCGTTGTTCCAGGCTGCCCTTTGCAACCGAAACAGGATGTAGGTCTTGGTCTCGGCTTCGCTGAGGGGCGCCAAGTGATGAATGGCGACGATCCGCTGGCGCAGCTGTTCGAGGCCGCTGTCGGCCAGCTTCCTTCGAAACTCCGGTTGTCCGACGAGGAACACCTGCAACAGCGGCCGGTTCTGATGGTAGATGTTGGATAGCATGCGCAGTTCTTCCAGAGCCGAGATCGGCAGGCCCTGCGCTTCGTCTACGACCAGAATGGCGCGCATGTTCTTCTGATGGGCATCGAGAAGGAATGCCTCCAGTCGGCGAAACACGGTCGCTTTGTCGGCGTTCTCAACCCTCAGGCCGAAGGCCGAAGCCACCATCCGCAAAAAGTCGTCGGCCTCGAACTGCGTATTGGCGATCATTGCCGTGACGGCGCTGTTCTTCGGCAGGTTGTTCAGAAAGTAGTCGACGAACACCGTTTTGCCGGCACCGATCTCGCCGGTGATCACGACAAAGCCTTCGCCTTTGCTCAGTCCGAAGCTCAGGTACGACAGCGCTCTCCGCTGAGCCTGACCCCGGTAATAAAACCGAATGTCAGGCGTCAGATTGAACGGATACGCCCGTAGTTTGAAGAAATCGGTGTATTTCATGTGATGCCTTGGTCGCCAATTGCCTAGCTGAGTAAAGTGGGCACGCACACCCAATCACAAGACACGTGCTAATTCACCGGCCCAATCTACACGTTGGGCGCCGATTTTGCGATTCCTTCCTGGCTTAACTCTCTCATTTCGCAATGAAATTCCTGCTGTTTCGCCTGCGTGACCAGATCTAGTTGAGCCCGCTGTCGGCTGTGGCATTTCTAGTAGCAATTTATGGGGAGGCCTTAACCTTAACGGGCGAGTTGAGGCGCCGGAGAACCGAGATTCTAGTCGTTCTTCGGTTGGTAGAAGGCCTTGCGGAGCAGGTGAGGGAGCAAGAGGTACAAAGGCATGCGCAGGTAGTGAGCGCGCACAAATAAGAGCCAACGCGCCAGGCCGGTCAGGTGGTCGTCGCAGCTGGGATGGTTGGGCAGGAGAGCCCTGAGAAAAAGCGCGTCGAAGAGGACCCGCTTGGCCGCAGACGGCTGCCGCCTTGCCAAGGTCTCGCCGACTGCGTCGGGGGCGGCGGCCCCGAGCAGCCGTTGGCGATAGCGCAGGGTGAGGAAGAGCGGCCCGGTCAACCCGAGCGCCTCGGCCCGCTCCGTCAAAGCCGGCCAGAAACCGGGCTGCGCTTCGAAGTGCCGAAGCAAGTCGTCCAGATCCAGCAGGTCTCTCAGGCCGCGGTTGAACTCGCCTTCGTTGAACAGGTGGACGGCGCTGTGCAGCACCATGTCGGTAGGCGCCAGGAGGCGCAGCTGAGCGTCGTCGCCGAGGGGGCGGCTGGCATCCGCAAGGCTCCCGGCATCGACCGTCGAGCGAGCTGTCACCGCGACGATCGTGTGGTGGACATCCAGCACCGTATTGCGCTTGTAATGATGGAGCGGAGGGATCTGGTGCGTCCAGCGCCGGTAGTAGTTCTGGTCGTAGTCGTCCTTGTCCGAGGCAACCCAGTCGCTCTCCAGCAGGATATGCTCGACTTCGTCGATACGGTTTTTCGGCACCATGAAATCGATATCGCTGAACAGTCGTCCACGTGACGACGGCAGTTCGGCCATGACGTAGGCGGCGCCTTTCAGCAGGGTGATTGGAACCTTGCTGTCGGCCAAGGCCTGGCGGACGCAGGCAACGTCCCAGCGCACATCGCGCGCGTGTTTAAGCGCCAGTGTCCTCGCTGCTTCCAAATGCCGGCGGGGGCGTTCGGGAACCTGCTGCAACAATCCAAGTTCTTCGAGCTGAAAACCCAAGCGCGCGAGGATCCCCGCCGATATCGCTTGGCGAAGGATGATATCCCATTGCTTGAGGGACAGGGAGGCAAGGTCTTGCGGGCGGCTGGCCAGGCGGGGCAGCAGTTCGCGCAAATTCTTGGTGTCTTGAGGACCGCTCATGCGAGCAGGTCCGCGGCACGCGCCTTGCCTGGTTCCAGGGCGTCGAAAATCTCCTGGGCTTCGGTGAGACTGCTGTAGCTGAACTCGAAACAGGCGCAGTCGTCCACGACACGGGCCAGGGTCTCAAAGCCTGACTTGCCATGGATGCTGTAATTGAAAGCGTTCTGCCCAAGCTCGATCAGCGTGTCTGCTTTCGAGCGTGGCTCCAGGCGGGCGCCGGCTTCTTTCTTGAAGGTCGGAAAGATCACCCAGGCCGGCTGCGCGGTCTCGGCGATGCGTTCAATGCTCTCCGGGGGCGCCTTCAACAAGGCGACAGTTCCCTTCGCCGTGTCTTCCGACCGCGCAGAGATTGTGGCGCCGGGGACAACCCGCTGGACGATGTCGATTGACTCGTTCTTCAGGCTGATCGGCCGTGCCAAGGCGGTCACGCGACCGTCGCTGAGGGAAATCAGCGCCAGCTCGTCGGACAGCAAGCGCCAGCCGTTGTTGACCAGGAAGGCGGTCAGGGTGCTTTTCCCGGACCCCGGCGGGCCCGGCAGGATCACGGCGTAGCCATTTCGCTCGATGGTGGCGGCGTGGATCATCAGGAACTGGTGAGCATGCAATCCGATGCACCAATTGAGACCCCATTCCACCATTGGCAAGGCCTGGTCCAACGGCAGAGGTTTGAACGGAAAAAAACCGTCGAA
>PJEL010001712.1_pt1 | contig 21394 bp, 17 predicted proteins | sample 1853271 | NCBI WGS metagenome assembly PJEL01 (sample SAMN08108733, study PRJNA415343) | Invertebrate metagenome, whole genome shotgun sequencing project. | host: Globobulimina | place: Sweden: Gullmar Fjord | collected 2015-08
ACATTTCCACACCTATTGCATGGTTGATCATCATCTTCTCCTGCCTCAATATCTGAATCCCCACTCAGACACTGTGCAATTCATATTTCCGGTCATGTCGAGTGACTCGATTTCGTGCCACCTGACCTCGATCTCATCATCCAATTCACTCAACGACTTTCAATCTCAATCCGATCCGCCAAACTTTGGCCGATCCCAACTTGATACAGCTTTTTGTTGATCTCAATCACAGCAATCTCTGGCTCGCATTTGATCAAGACTGCATCGAGGACACTGTCTCCAATTTTCAAATGCAGACTCGTATTGCTTGCCTTATTTTGCAACCATACCTCGGGCGAATTTCCCACACGAACAATCGCGGTCACGACCCAATCATTATATGGGGGCGGAGGTGGCGTGGGTTTCGGTTTGGGCTTTGGCTTGCTGGTCGACTTTGCGGTTTTGGGCTTTGCTTTTGGCTTTGGCGCGGGGGGAGGCGGGCTGCGAAAAATGTTCTTGGCAACAATCGCAGCGTATTCGTTCCCGATACTGACATTGGGAGCCGGCAACTCCGGAGGCGAATGGTTAGGGAAAAATAATGTTACTAGCGTAATCGATACATCAACCAACTCACCATTGCGCATCGGATTGAGTGAATACCGTGTGATACGTTTGACAAATGGCTCATCATCAAGCATTTCCATCAATCGAACAACCTGTTCGAGTGTGCCACGCCCTGAAATGTCTCCGGCTACGGTAACAAAATCTAACTGTTGACGAAGTGCCTGAGGGCCGCGACGGAAAGCTCGCTCCGCAGGTGACTTCATTCCTTTGGCAGATCCAGTGGACACATTGAGTTGATCAAGCTCGACCGCATTCCCAATAACATTCAAACGATTTCGCAAGCGATGCACAACCACTTCTTCGGTTCCACCCAATGTTTGATCGACCAGTGTTGCAAACGCATTGTCCAGCCCGGAGCGATTGCGCAACACTTCAAGGTTCTCATCAATACCTTGACGGGTCTGCGAAATTGAGTGCAGCATTTCTTGGCGCGGAACAAAGTAAAATGTACGCGAACACGTCCACACCAACATCGACAGCACGCCAGTGATCATGATGCCAAATACGAGGGAACGCATCTTCATGACTGCCCCCCGGACGAGATCTTGGGATCGGTCATGATTGATTGGTCAGTTGCTTGCTTCAAATCAGAGGATGGCGACGATTCGTCGGCCTTTTGTTTAGCAATTCCTTCATGTATGCGTCCTTGTTGAGTTACTAGCCGTAATGAGAACGACTCATCGTACTTGCTCTTGCTGGAAGATGAAGATGCATCAGATGCAACTGGCTCAACCGTATACAACACATCCTGAACAAAATGCAAACGCATCGAATCCGCAATGCTCCGGTCAATTGCGGCACCGCCAAATCGAATGATTCCAAATGCTGTCGAATCAATCCATGTGTGCTTTCTATTGTCCCACTCAACTCTCGGGGCTGAGAGATTTGCGGCGTACGACCCAAGGACTGCTTCCTCGGTGCTAGGTAACCTCTCTGATATTCTTGATAGATGATCAAGGAACGATACGGATTGCCCTTGCCAAAGTTCGACATGCTCAAACTGCAGCTTTCGACGCTCGTATTCCCATCGGCGAGGTCTGAGCTCGGCTAATTCATCCTGCAACATTCGCTGACGTGTACGCAGTTTGCTCAATTGGATATCGGCATATTGCCAACCCAAAAGACCAACGAGGAACATTGCTGCCACACCTCCGAGCAATCGAATTCGATTTTGCGTTCGAACATCAGGAGCGGATCGGGGATTGAGGTAGTCCAATCGCTGCGCACCCGTCGCGGCTAATACCGCCACTCCAGCCAAAGCCCAATTTGATTCATGATCAACCGCCGCGTCTAATTGTATTGGATCGGGTTGAAATATTTCAGCAGGCGCATGGAGATTCGAAGACACTACCGCAGCGACTTTATCGCGCAACGGTGAATGGCCTAACACGACAACACCTTCGATCTCAGGCGCCTGATCCGTCAGACGATAGCTCATCCAAGATCGAGACACTTCAATTGCAATACGGTGCGCCTCAGCGTCCGCCTCTGCAATCATAGATTCCGCCGGTTGTTCATGCTCGATTCCGATCGGTGCAGATTCATTATTTTCACGTGCAAACAAATCCGCAGATCGACTAAACAACACCTCGCCTTTTGAAACAACGCTGATCTCAACCGTTTGGTGGTCGCGTATATCTAAGAGGAGTACTGTGTCGGCTGAACCTATCTCACCTACATGACAATTGAGTAGTGCCGCAGCGCAATGGGTTCGAAGAGTAATCAAGGCCACCTTACGCTGGGCAGATTCAGCGATCGCCAGACAGCGTTCAACACAGGGTTGACGAACAGCAGTGGCCATTATTTGAGTGCTACAGCCATCCGCCACACTTGATTCGCTCTTATCATCATTATTCATGATGGTTGCAGCGGGTAAGAAATCAACAATCGCGTCTTCTATCGAAAACGGAAGTTGGCCAGCCAACCGAAGGCGCACCATCCCAGGCAAATCGGCATCATCAACCGTCGGCAAACGGAATCGCTTCAAGCCGATTGCATTGCGCGGCAAGAGGAAAACGAGTGGAATATTGGGTGCAATCTCTGCATCGCGGAGGATTGATGCCAGCCAATTCCCGAGTGCAGTCAAATCACTCGTCTCAACCGATTCCGGAATCTCAGCGGACCAAGAACCAACCACTCTTGGAGATTCACCGCGCGCAACCACACATTGTACAATTTGGGCGTTGATCGTGCCGATATCAGCAACGACGAATTTTGACGGTAGTCGCCCCACGTGATCGTCCCTCTCGGTTCCTTTCAAAGTTTCTCGCAGCTTTGCCCTCATTCGCAGCTGCGCTGGCCCACCGGCCTAGCAATACCACAATAGTATGCGAGCTGCCTCAGCAATAAGCAAACACTACCCGCCACCTCGATTCCACCGCCCCACTGGTGTTCGCACTCTTTGTTCAGGCGTTTGTCCCGTTGTGCGCCTTGACCCGTTGCGTGATTCTGTTTCCATTGGATCATCCACATCTCGAGCGTCATTTGGTTCCTGGTTAGACTTTTTACTTGGGTTCATGTGATCATCAGAGTCCTCGAAGGATCCACCCTCTGATTTCGAATCCAAGCTATCTTCATCATCAACCCTTGAGCTTTCATCGCGATCAAACGGTTCCTCCAAATGGTTGTCCACACCATTTGCGATCAGTTGATTTGCTAACCTCAGCCAAGTAACATCTCGTAGGTACGCGATACGGGGTTCGGGTGACGACAAATCAACAACCACTTCGTAAATCTGCTCGCCTAACACCTTGGGGTCATCGTCAATCCCTCCTCCCATGATGCGGCCTCGAACACGAACCCGCCACGCGAAGGTCCTTGTGGTCATTGAAACGGAAGTCGTTGCCCATTCCTCGCGCGTCAGAATCCCAGTGTCGATTAGCCATGTGGTGCCCGCTCGCTGGATGTCACTTATCCCATCACGCTGTGCAACAATCTGCTGGACCTGATCCTTCGTCAGCCCTTCTATCGATTGTAGCGAAGCCACCGAAGCGCGATTGATGTCGATGCGACCTACATAGAAGTTGTCATCATCACTACAGAACCCGTCCAAGTACTTCTCCCAAGTCTCAGGCGGTTCATTGGATTGCGCAAGCAGTTGCCGAAGTGCGGTATCGCTTATGTGAAAGTCTTCATCATTCTGCTTGGCGGTTTGCACAACCTGTGCGATCGAGTTTCCATAGCGCCGAGTGATGCGCTCCGCCATCCGATCGGACCACGGCGCATTTAGATTGATTTTGTATCGCCCAGTTTCCTGTAGCTTTGGCTCGAAGCCATAGACTGTACAATCATCCGCAAGATGACGAGATGCGGCCTCACCTATTGAAGACGCAGACCCAGACGGCGAGAGATTCCAAACGCGATCAGTAGCGAGCCCGTCAATAGATAAGAGATCACCTATAGAATCAAATTGCTTGCCGTGGCGCGCATCACGAGCATTAATGACAGTTTTTGCCATCCCATTTTCAAATATACCGGTCCGCGTTAGTCCCTCTGTATCTATGGAGTTCAGGTCTATCTTGCCTGACTCTGATTCGATGATTGCATCGTTAGGTCCAAAAGAGAGCAATGTCAATTCGCCTCGCTCTGTAGAGGTGCCATAGAGACTCCAATCATCAGTTAGCGTCGGAGTCTGCCCTTGCAAGATTGCATCCCGTTGGGTATCTAACTCGGCCATGACGGCTTGTATCCCGGACCACGTCAATGCCCGCAACTGCGCTCGATGTGTTGTCGCAGCAATCACAGAAGTCTCGGCGCTCGCAGCCCGTATAATAGTGGTTGCCAACAGGGTGGCGGACAGGATCAAGACAAACACTACCAGCAGAACAGTACCCCGCCGACGCATTTCATATGATGTTTGATCCGCATGAGGCTGTGTCATTCCGGCGCCTCCCCGGAGTTCTCTTCCTGTGTTCCTACATTGTCGTCAAATGATCGCACCTCACCAAACGTAGGGCCATCTGCGACAACGATAACACGCAGTCGATCTGGGGCGGGCCAATCGCGTTCATCAATCTCAGCATTTTCTATAGCAGCATTATATGAATCGTTGATGCTCGATGCAAATTCATCAGACATTGCTTCATTGTCGAGCCCGGCCTCAAGCCCAATCGATGAATCAACTTCATCAGAATCGAACTCTAAAGGGCCACCGGTTGGATGGTCATACCACACCGCTACTTCTATGGCAATCGGCAGCCGATTGCTTTGCCAACTATTGAATTGCTTCTTCCATTCACTTCCATCATGATATCTAAATCGCACCAATCCTATTTGAGTTGACAATTGTGAATGCGCTGGACTTGTTTCACTCGCAATCCCACCACCCGCATACAAGACAGCCGCCTGTTCATCGAATTGAAATTCAACTCGTTGCAAATCAGTCAATCCGATCTCCTCGCGGGATGAGGTTGCATCTTGCAAGGCAACGCCTCTGACCAGCAATGACAAATGGGATTCGTCACCCACAATCCCTGCGTGGTAGAGACCATCTCCCACGATCGACGCAGGGATGTAAGTCTCGAGTCGATCGATTAGCGTTCGAGCAGCATGGGTTCGATCGATACGGGTTGAAATACGATCCCGGCCTTGGCTTACGTTTGACCAAAACAAGAACACACCGCTCAAAATAACACTCATAAGACTCAGACCTATGAGAAGCTCAAGCAATGTGAATCCGGTTCGTGTCGATTGGGGAACTCTCATGAGCCATTTGCCCCCCGACGTGTATCAACCACTTCGTCTTGCTGAAAAATCTCTCTTTCACCAAGGTCGCCTGCAGTATGAATGCGGATCAGCTGTCGTAACGTACACGTTGCGTTGTCAGCAAAGGTGTCATTGGAATCAACTGAACTCAACTGTGTATCGTAAACGCGCAATGTGATGAGCGATAAACCTTCAAATCGGCTACGTTCTCGGTGGATTTCGATTCGCCAACGGCCCGGCTCAAGATTGTCTTCATCAAATGTGGAGACATCAGATCCACGATTACCTCCACCTTGCCCTGTTGTGCCAATGATGGATGGCCTGAGGTCAAACAATTGATCATGTACATCTTCAATTGATGTTAGGCCGGCTTCGATTTCTGACATTTTGTTGCGAGCAATATCGGCTGCCGCTTGTTCATCGCGGTGACGCTCCAGATTAGCAATAGTGGTGTGCAGCGTTCCCACAATCACTCCTGCTGCCCCCACAAATATCGCTAATGCAACCAATAATTCAAACAAGATCGCGCCTCTCGGCGAGAAGCGAAATTGAGCTGAATGCAGACTATGCTGAATACCAAACCGATTCATGACACATCTTTCTTTCGCTCCACCCCCGTGAGAGCAACAGATTGTGATCAACTATGGCTTGCCTGAGGCGTTTCCAAATGAAGCATCTCGTTCGTCACCAGTGCTTTCACCGAATGGCAAATCCCGACGGTCCACACCAGGATCATCTGTGAAGTACTGTGCTTCACTGTGAGTAGGCTTGCCTGTCCAAGAATCAACGGTGAACTTGATTCGCATCATCTCGCCTCGCGTCGACAGAAGGTAGAACACTCTCGGTGCCATCGCTGACCCGTTTGGCAAGAACACAACCAACTGCATTGTTTCTTCATTTTCCCCGAACAACCAAGCACTATCGTTCACTTCCGTTGAGTGGCCCATCGCCTCAAGTGCGGTTGCATTAGGCTCTGAATCGCCAAGAGATCCGCTCAAAGATATCCGAAAATCTTCGGGCAACTGAAGGAATTCCCAAGTGATCGGTTGATCGGAAAGTCCATTTTCAGTGGCTAGCTGTCTAGGTTGATTCTCACCATTTTCAGAGGAACTGATTGTCCGATGTTGAGCAGAACCACCATCGAATCCAACGATGGACTCGGATTGTGAGCCGCCTTCAGCTGCTGTCGGTCCGGCAAAATCTTCCAACGCTAGACTTAGGATTCGCAATTTCTGATTTGAAGTATCGAATACCACTTGAGTCGGCGTCGAATGCTGTTCCGCAAGCGCACACGCCAAAACCAAGAGTGCCTTCATCTGATGAGCAACTTCAACCGCTCGTTGATCACGCGCTCTCGGGATCACCGCAGGATAGGTAATGGCCATGAGCGCGGTAAGCAACGCCATCACGAGCAGAATCTCGATCAAAGTGAATGCGGAGGGAGTTGGACGATGATCATATTGGCGCATGTGGACAAACCAAATTGACGGCAAAATTCAGCACAGTTAGGTTTGCAATTCGATCAACGCAAGTGAAATTGCGATGACTTGACAATGGGTAGGCTTCACCCTCCCCCACCGCTACCGCCGAAATCTTCAAATCCACCCATGCCTTCATCGTCTCCTTCACCGGGGTAGGAGCGGGCTTTGATATCATCTTCGGTGCTCTCTTCTCCATCCTTGCCGTTCGACCACAGTTCATACATTTCCTCATCAGCTTCTGCAGGAAAACGGTAGCCGTATTCGTTGCCCCATTGATCGGTGAGATTCTTGCTCTCCATGTATGGCTTTTTCCACTTGGCTTCATCAGCCTCATCTTCAATGACGGAAGAATCCCAAAGCACTGTAAGACCTTCATCTTCGGTCGGGTATCTACCGAAGTCGAGATTGAAATACTTGAGCGCATTGTCGATGCTGTCGAGCTGTACTCGCTGGGTATCAGCGAGTGCTTGATCGCGTTTGGGCAACAAGTTGACTGCAACAATCCCGCCGATTGCGAGAACGATGACCAGCACGATCAAAACTTCAATTAATGTAAACGCTCGTGCTCGATTTTTCATTGGCCGGACTTGTTGATAGGTTGTCATCATGTTCATTATCATCCTCGCACTTTCGTTAGATACTTGCTGATAGTTTTCCTTCGCCACTTCGCCACAGGCACGGTCGCACTCAATGGATTCTAAAGTTGCACGCCCGTTTCATTTCGCTTGTCTTTGTCCCATCCCGATTATTATACCCCGCGCTGGCTTGAGTCCGTTGCACAAAAAATGCCATGGGTGAATCTAAACTGTATCTGTCAACATGACGAGTGGGACCACCAACGCCATGATAATGAACAGCATCGCCAGACCCAACCCAAGGAGCAACGCTGGCTCGAGGAGCCGCACACTGGTCGTTAACACCCGATCAATCCGCGATTCCAGCGTTTCAGCCAGTGAAACCAAGACTTCGTCCAAATTATTGGCGGACTCTCCAATCCGAATAACCTCAATAACATCTTCCTCAAAAAGGCCCGATCGCTCAAGTGGTTCGGCCAGCGACTCACCCGACTGAACCGATTTGCTAGCTGCCTCAATCGCGTTGACCATCACCTGATTTCCCGCAGCATCTTTGCTAATCTGCATGGCTTGCAAGACTGGAATGCCGTTTCCGAGCATCGTTCCCAAGATTCGACAAAACCGCGCTACGGAAATACTCCGCAAGAGTGATCCCACAACCCAAATGCGAATTGAGGTTCGCGATACAAATGATCGCACGTCGGGTTGGACGCGAAGCCACATACAAAGAACGGCCGCCCCCAGAATAGCGAAGACAACTCCCCATAGATGTTCCGCCAACATATCACTGATGAACATAACCACTCGAGTCGGAAGTGGAATATCCAAGCCTTCGAGCATCGTTTTGAATTTGGGGACAAAGACGACCATCACGACGCCAATGATGATCGTTCCGAGAACCAGGAGGATCAATGGATAGATGAGCGTCCCAATCAGATTGGATCGCAGATCCGCTTGCTTGGTTAGGAAGAAGGCTAGCCGTTGCAGGACTTCCTCAAGGAAGCCGCCACGTTCGCCGGCTCGAACCATGGCAATATGGACCGCAGGAAACGTCTGGTCCCGCTTCATCATCGAGTCAGCCAGCCCTTCGCCGTCGGCCACGTCATTCGCAATCTGACCGACAATTTCCGCCAACTTGGCGTTTGATTTGCTACGGGATAGTAGTTTGAGAGCACGTAAGATCGGAACACCGGAACGGAGAAGATCACTCAACTGCCGATAAAAGGTCGCAAGCCCACGAGTTGAGATGTGAGGGGATTTTTCATTGGTGCTGGTTTGCCGGCCCAAGAGAGTTTGCCATCCAGATACCTGCTCCGGTTCTACAGAGACTGCAGCTAGCTCCTTTTTCTCAAGATCTGCAAGGGCAGCATCGACATTCATCGCAACCAGTTGCCCGGTAACACGCTGTCCGCTCGTCGTTCTGGCTATGTACAAAAAAGTCGGCATGCTGATTCAATATCCCACTCACTCAAAATTCTGCTGCGAATTGAATTCGACGGCTACGATCTGTCCACTTATGCCCGTACTCCTCACCCGCTTAGTTCGATTCTGTGTCAACGACCGACAACCATTGGATCATGATGCGACTCCCACAAATTCGTTTGCAGGGTGGCCTTCGATGCAAGGGCTCGGCCGATTTTATGAACTAGAAATCACTTGCCAAGGCGAGCCCGATTCTCAAACGGGGTACTTCATCAACATCAAGGCCATCGATGAAGCCACCCGCAATTGTATGATCTCCGCCATCGCTCAGGCGGTCGATGCTACGAATCAGCGGCATCCAGGAGCGATTTTGGCGGCAGTAGCCTGCGATTTGAGTGACCGATTGCACTCCAGCGTACGTACAATTCGCTGGTCACTCACGCCCTTTCTCAACGTTTCTATAGAGGTTGATGATATGACTCACTGTGTCATTCGAGAGCAATTTTCGTTTGCAGCCTCTCATCGCCTGCACTGTCCAGAACTGTCCAGTGCTGAAAATGAAGATATTTTTGGCAAATGTAACAACCCGAATGGGCATGGGCACAATTACCGCATTGATGTCGCCACAACGGTTGATTTGTCCATAGACCCAGTTCCGCCATTCAATTCAATCGGATTGGAGCGGGTTGTCCAATCGACGATTCTCGATCGGTTCGACCATCGCAATCTGAATGTCGACTGCCCGGAATTTGAGGCCCTCAATCCAAGCGTAGAGAACATTGCACGCGTATGTTACGATTTGCTTGCACCCGAAGTTTCCCATCTTGGCATATCGCTCCACCACGTTACTATTTGGGAAACTGAGAAAACATCGTGCACCTATCCCGGCTGAAACAACATTTCGTTTCTCTTTCTTGTCTCACCAGAATATGATCTCCCGCATGTCATCCTATCAGATGCATAATCCAGATGCGCTCTTTACCTTGTTGCTATTGATACCACTATGGTATTTGGCGTGGCTCCGGTTGCGTGAAATGGAGCGAGTGCGCCGATGGACCTTGATCAGCATTCGGTCGTTGGTTCTGATTGCCTTGATTCTCCTGCTTTCAGACATTCAACATGCTGACCGGACGGACCGTTTGACCATTATCGGATTGTTGGATGTCAGTGGTTCCATCCGTGAGTTTGCGAACATACCTCGTCTACACGATGTGATAGAGTCCACCGAAACGAATGATCTACGAAATGCAGAGGACGATGGTCCATTGGTGGCCATTCGAGATTGGTTTCGCAAGGCTACTGAAGGACGAAGGAACGACGATCAAATCGGGCTGATTGTATTTGATCAAAATCCGATCGCGTTGGCTACACCTACGACTGCAGCCTTGGATGACCAAGGCGTGGACCGCCAAACTGGAGAAGGCACGGATATCGCCAAGGCCATTCGTTATGGATTGGCAATGTTCCCCGCGGACACCTCCAAACGATTAGTTCTCTTGACCGATGGAAATGAAACGACCGGCCAACTAGTCGAGGCCGCCCGTGAGGCTGCAGGTTCGGGCAGCTCATTGACGTCCGGGGATCTGATTGCAGGACTACCCGCAGCATTAGCAGGCGTACCCATCGATGTTGTTCCAATTGATTATGCGGTTGAGCATGAAGTGATGATTGAGCGCATCGAAGTTCCATCATTTGGCCGACCTGATCAACGTATCTCGGTACGCATCGTTATTCGATCTGCCGCTCCCACCGAAGGGCGACTGCATCTGTTGGATGAAGGAGTTGCGGTCGATCTGAATGGGCCAACTGTAGAAGGGCTCTCAAGAATTATTCAACTGCAGGCAGGTCTGAATGTCATTACAACTGAAGTGACGTTGGGAAATGCCGCGGTAAGTCGATTCCAAGCAATTTACGAACCGCTTGACCCAACCAGTGACACACTGCAAACAAACAACCAAGCTGAGGCATTTACCATTACGCCGCAACGTGGTTCGGTGTTGATCGCGGAAGGTATCCCATCCGATGAAGCTGGGATATTGGCCAGCGTTTTGGCTGATTCGGGTTTTTCGGTAAAACGTCTTTTAGCCGACGATTTGCCAAATTCTATTCTTGAATTACAAGCGTTTGATTTGGTCATTCTGCATAACGCGCAAGTCGAGAGCGTCAAAGAATCGACTCAAGAAAATCTCAATCGTTATGTCGATGAGTTGGGAGGCGGCCTCATCATGATCGGCGGGTACGACTCATTTGGCGCAGGTCGCTGGGAAGACACTGCAGTCGCAGAAGTCCTACCCGTATCTTTGGATATTCCAGATGAATTACGCATTCCTACCGCAGCTATTGCAATTGTGATTGATCGCTCCGGTTCAATGAACTACTCCGTCATGGGCACTCGGCGATCCAAGCAAGAGATCGCCAATGAAGGCGCAGCCATGGCCATCGGGTTGTTGGATAAGAATGACTATGTGGCGGTGTATTCATTTGCTTCGACAACGCGTGACGTCGTCCCAATGCAACTCGTGCAGGATCCTGAACCCATTGCAGATCGCATCCGATCAATCCGTGCAGAAGGCGGAACAAATATGTTTCCCGCCCTTCAACGTGCCCATCGTGCGCTACAAAGTGTGGATGCAGAGATCAAACATGTTGTTTGTTTGAGTGATGGTCAAAGCCAAGGCGGTGGTTTTGTTGAACTTGCGCAGCAAATGAATTCGGATGGAATTACCGTCAGTACAATAGCGGTGGGTGATGATGCCGATACTACAACACTGGAGGAGATCGCGATCCAAGGAGGTGGCACATACTATTTTGTTCGCAATCCGGACATTTTGCCGCGCGTCTTTGTGAAAGATATTCAAGTGGTTCGACATCCCTTGATTCGGGAAGGCGCATTCTCGCCGACCGTTCGTTCAACCGGATCGGTAATAGTAGATGGATTGGCGGGTAGGTTGCCGCCCTTACATGGCTTGGTGCTCACACAGCCACGCACTGACAATGCAACTGCAACTGTTCTCATTGAATCTCCAGAAGGAGATCCAATACTCGCAACAGCGCAATTCGGCCTCGGTCGGACCGCAGCTTTTACCTCCGATGCACATGACGATTGGGCTCGAGAGTGGATCTCGCAACCAACCTACCGACAGCTGTGGACTCAACTCTGTCGAAGTATTGCTCGACCACCAGGCAATCGTGATTTTGCTCTCCAAACCACGATCGAAAACGATCGACTGCGCATTCGGCTAATCGACGATTCAACCGCAAGTCAAGACGGATCAGAACCTTCATCAATTCCATTGACTGCACACGGTGTCGTGTACGCTCCTGATGGATCCTCAATCCCAATTCGCCTGAATCGCACAGGCCCCACGCTCTATGAAGCGACTGTCGAGGCGACCCAATCTGGAAACTACGTTGTAGCCATTACTCCACAACGGGGAACCGAGCAATTCGGCATTGTCCTCGGCGGCATTAATCGGTCGCTCGGCTTGGAATATCGCAGACTCCGCAGCTCTCCACAGCGGGTGTTAGCGGCCGCAGCGATTTCGGGCGGTCGCATCCTAGATCTGAAGCATCCGGAAACTGCAGGACTATTCGATTCTGAACATCGTCGAGATATCGTAACGCTGTTGCCATTGTGGCCTGTATTGCTGGTTTGGGGAGTTGTGCTTCTTGTTGTTGATATTGCATTACGGAGAATAGCATGGACCGGCACTCAAATTCGAGATTGGGTTCAACAGACGCTTGCTCGTATTCGCTTGACTCCACTACATGCGGCCCACGCAGAATCTACGCTGGGTCGACTACGAACAGTGAATCCAACGACACCATCAGCAAGTCATCTAAAGCAAGAGCAGGTGCGCCCGGATACACCAGTTTCATTGCTGGGCTCTACTCGGCATTCATCGAAGACACCTCCCCATCAACCAACCAAATCGAGCGAATCAAATACCTCAACCAGGCCAAAACCAAGTGATTCATCGGAACCATCTCAGGTGGCGCACGAAAAGGAAGTCAAGGCCGCACAGCAACGGGGGCTCGCCGCACTCATGGGAGATTCTTCATCCACCACTGACGATTCAGCCTCTTCAGCGGATGGCCCAAGCCTCGATCAGCCTGCTGCACCACCTACCCAGAGTGCTGCAAGCCGAATGCTCGAACGCCGCAGGAAACAGCAAAATTCCGACGAGTAGCAGTCTTCTGGCTCAGCTGACAAGCCAAAATCGACGATTCACTTTCAAAAAATTGTGAATCTGCAAGAATCCGGAGCTTGCGTCGTCTGTAGAAATGTGAGAGAATAGGACTATGGAGTATTTGGAGGTTCGCGACGAGGAGTATCAGCGCCCTCCAAACAGATGAAAGATAATTCGAAAAGGAGTTCGGACGCGTGCATCAAGAATCAGCATCAGCGGACACAATTTGGAATTGGTTTATTGAAAGACCAATGCGATACGGGCTGACATGTTTGGCTCTCATCGTTTTGGCCACCTTGGACATTATTCTCACCGCCATTGTCTTAAATGACGGCGGTGCAGAAGCGAATCCCATTGCCAACACAGTCATCAACAATCATGGCATGTGGGGCATGGTGCTGTTCAAATTTGCATTGGTTACCTGCTTTATTTTGCTGTGCGAGGAAGTTGGTCGACGGCAACCGCATGTAGGCAAGAGATTGGCGCAGGTCGGCATAGGCATTTCGAGCATCCCAATCATTTGGACTTTGGGCTTGTTCGTCTTTGTCTTCTGAATATTCAGCCTGAGCGAATTGACCACTACTCACGCACGCCAATGTTATTGATTGGTGTTAGCGAGCATCGCGCTATTCAAGAACGAGTGGTATTGTTGCTCAAGCACATTCACATCAACATTGAAGTATGCCCGCAGCACATCAGTTGAAAATGTCTCGTCATCATTGATATCCATCGTTCTACGACGTGGACGGCTGTTTTCCAAAGTTGCTTCCACGCGGCCATTTAGATTCCCGTTTTGTGCGTCTTGAAGCAATAGCGAAAGCCGCTTGCGGTACACTCCGTGATCGTAGTCTGTAAGAAAGAGTGTGAACGACCACGTTTGTGCATAGTAATCTAGGATCTCGGATGGGTTTCGGCTCAACAAGTAGGATGGCTCAATAGTAATTAATTCTCGCAAAGGCTTCAGTCGATCATGCTGCATCGCATCCGCCAACTGTGACCATCGACCGGGATTGTGCCATCGATTGAAAGAGATTCCACCCGCTGCACCAATGGAGAATCCTTCCATCACCACTGCGATGCCTTCATCAAGCCAAATGGGAATCGATTCCTCAAAATGAATTTGACCGAATTGGTGCCAACCCTCATGCGCCGCAATGGTGAGCGAGTCGTCCAACCCTAAATCGTACATGATGGCTGTACCACGGGTGGAAAATCCGCCTCGGCCGATCCCCAAATATCGAGCCGCCCGATCGTCCAACATTTCTTCGGTAAACAACTCCCATTCGCGACGAGTGCTGAAGAAATAGACATCCATCATTCGATGCGGGTGCGATGACCCGGTTTGATCCAAATCCTTGTTATCGTCAGCCGGATTCAACGGCAAAAGATTCTCATAAGCCGCGTGGGCAACCTCCAAGAAAGCAGGGAGGACTTCTCTGAACTGTGGATCGTCGCTGGTCGTATGAATGCGATAGTGATCGGTCTTGATGGTCTGTCCGAGTTGACCATGAAAAGACCAAACTTGGGCTGTCCTTGAATAATCGGAATGTCCACCCGCCACAACACCCGCAGAAGCAATCGGCATCGACGAAAGAGAGAGTGACGAATCACCTTGGTTCCGGGCTGGTGCCTGTGAAATTGATGAACACCCAGTCAGCATGATCAATATCGCGGCAGCAATGAAAAAATATGTTCTTGAGTGGTCAAGGGTCTGCTGCCACGGTCGATCATTTTGAAAGCCATCCTCTCCACAATGTGGCGAGGAGTGACAACGATCTTCCGATAGAGAGCAGGTTGGCAACAACTTCATGGTTCTCTATCCATCGGCTAGATTGACAGAATAATCAATGAACCCAGCCGATGCCTTCGGCCAATCTTACAGGCGAGCCAATGCTTCAGCCACACCCGCGAGTTCTGCTTGAGATTCTGCGAGTTGGTTTCTGGTCTCTTCAACAAGGTGGGCGGGTGCTTTATCAACGTACTTCTTATTCGCCAACCGCCCATTGAGGTTGCCTATTTGTTTGCCCAATTCCTCTTTTCGGCGGGTCAATCGTTCAGTTTCTGCCTCTGCATCGAGCTCATCCGCCAATTCTGACAGGGCGTGTTCAATACCATCCACCGACACGACGGATGCTGCGGCCGGCGGATCATCGCGTGTTACGACGCCAAGACCAGCCAAAGTCTCCACGACCTGCTCTGCCGACTCGATGAGTACCCACGTGGCGTCGTCGGAAACATGCAATGTTATTTGACGCTTGTCCGGCACATTCTGGGCACTTCGCACTTCACGTATTGCAGAAACCAGCCCGCGTACTGCATCAAACTGAGTTTCGACTCCAGCACTCTGAAGCGGCGTCTTGAATCGAGGCCAACTTGCATCCAGCGCCAATTCGGAAGAGGACAGTTGAACCAATGCATGTGGTTGAACGGTGAGCGATTCAATGGACAGATGCAACGACTCGGTGATGAACGGCATCATCGGTTGAGCCATTCTATGAATAGCAGAGAGCACCGCTCGCAAGACCGACTGCTGCACGCCATCCTCCCGTACCGAGCCTTTGATCCCCTCGAGATACCAATCGCAAAAGTCGCGCCAGAACAGATCATAAAATGCCTGGGCACATACGCTAAATTGATATTCTCCAATCGCTGATTCAAATCGTGTGATCGCCTCATCTAATCGCGACAACATCCAACGATCAATAAGCCTGGTCGGAGGAGAGTTAGGATCACCCTGCCCCTCCACTCGCGAAAGTGTTCCCAAAGTAAATCGTGTCGCATTCCATAATTTGTTGCACAACCGCCGTCCTACTTCAAATTTCGGACTGGTATTCACTTGCAATGTATCATCGAACTCCACCGGCATGCGCACATCTTGCGTCTGCGTCGTCATCAACGCCAATGTAAAACGGAGCGCATCAGTACCCTTCGATGTGATGATGTCGCGAGGATCAACGCCGTTGCCCAACGACTTGGACATCTTCCTACCTTCGCCGTCTTGGATCATGGCGTGAATAAACACATCTCGAAACGGAAGCGTCCCACGAAAATACGTATTGAACATCACCATGCGAGACACCCACAGCGTGATAATCTCTCGTGCGGTGCTCAATACCGTGGTCGGGTTGTAGCGGTCAATGAGTGCGCTACCTTCGGGGATTTCATTTGGCCAATCTTCCGGATGAGGCCACCCCATGGTGGACATTGGCCATAGGCCTGAAGAAAACCATGTATCGAGAACATCCGAATCACGCACAAAACCTCGTGATTCAAAGTACGCAACGATCTCTTGATCTTCACCTTCAGGGTCACGGATACAGAAAAACGAATTCGGTATATGCTTATCTTTGATGTCAGAGGGTGTTATCTCGGTAAACTCACCACGATATTGAACCGCCAATCGTCCGTCGGCAACCCATTTTGTAGACTTCTCCGTGATCTCGCCAATATCTTGCGCTCGCTCTTCAAACGAGATGGACACATCGCGAGACCACACTGGAATCTGGTGCCCCCACCACAACTGTCGCGAGATGCACCAATCACGTAAATTCTCATGCCAACCTTGAAATGTTTTTGCATAGCGTTCCGGGTAGAATCGCAATTGTCCGTGCCAATCCGCTTTTGCAGCTCGAACCTGATCCGGTTTACGAGCGTGCAACTCCTCGCGGCTTGAATCCAATTCTGCTGAACAATACCCCGAGCGATCTCCAGTTTGCTCCGCAGCCATCGCATCGAGAGCGGCGCCGCGCAGCCGATCATCACGAACTTGCACATACCATTGGTCACTGAGGTAAGGTTCGATCGGCACATGAGAACGGTAGGAATGTCCCACTGAATGCGAGTAGGGCTTTACATCCTCCACTAGTCCTCGCTCGCGCATCCATATTAAGATTGCTTCACGAGCCTCATATCGATCTAGCCCCTCAACTTCGGTCAACATGTCATCAGCATCGGGTAGATTCGGTTCGACCGTATCCCATCCGTACTCACGACTTATGGAACCATCTGGGGCCATCACATTGATCACATCCAAGCCATGCCGCAATCCAAGATCCCAATCATTTGGGTCATGAGCGGGTGTAACCTTCAGGAATCCAGATGCGAATTTTGCTTTCGGATCTGAGCTCTCCGGATCAGGCTTCACGACATAATCGTCGCCGACAATCGGGATAACCCTATTCACGATGGGCAGTCGAACCCGTTGGCCGATGAGGTGTTTTCTGGCTTCATCGGTAGGATTTACCGCTACGGCGGTGTCACCCAACATTGTTTCCGGCCGAGTGGTGGCGACGGTCAGATATTCTCCGGTATCTTTCCGATGGTCATCCACAATTGGATACTTGAGGTAGTAGAAGTAACCATCAACCTCTTCCATCTCGACTTCATCATCTGCGAGTGCGGTTTGGGAAACGGGGTCCCAATTGACCAGCCGTTTCCCTCGATATATCAATCCGTCTTTGAAGAATCTAAAGAATGCTTCACGGACTGATTTGGCACACAGGTCGTCCATCGTGAAACGTTGACGATCCCAATCGCAAGCACAACCCATCAGCTTCAATTGCTCTGTGATATCCGCTTCGTATTCATCCTTCCAGGCCTGTACCTTGGCGATGAACTGCTCCCGGCCGTTTCCGCCATCTGCTTCAATTCGCTTGTATTCGACCAAGGCAGGTTTACCTTCTGCCCGAAGTCGTTTGTCCACCACAGTTTGAGTGGCAATTCCGGCATGATCGGTGCCCGGCATCCACATCACATTGCAACCTGTCATCCGGTGATACCGAATGAGTATGTCCTGGAGCGAATTGTTCAATGCGTGCCCAAGATGCAATGAAGCGGTTACGTTCGGAGGTGGTATAACGATGGCATACCTCTCGCCTTCAGCGGCGGGATCGGCATGAAAAGGGTTCTTTTCATCCCAGCGAGTACGCACTTTGGGTTCTTCGACTTGGGGGTCGTACGATTTGGCAAGATCATGGGCGCTCATAGTGCGGCCATTGTAGCCTGAGCCGCCGATAGTGCCGATGGCAAGGACATCATGATGACGAATGAAACGAAATCCGATGCATACGATCCGCGTTTGTGGCGATTTGTTCTGGTATTTGTTGCCGTCTTCGGCAGTAGCGTCAGTGTGATCGCATGGAAAGCAGGCTGGCTAGGTGCTTCTTCACCGGTCCAGTCGACAACCGCGGCAACGTCAGAGCCTCAAACGCCAACTGGGCATGCCAATTCGGTGGAGACATCGTCCTCTTCAAAGGAAGAGGTCACACAACCGCCCAATCATCAGGAGATTGACCAAGCACTGGATGCAGCCAGCCAGTATGTCAACGCCGATCGGCTCGGAGAGGCAGATGTCATATTGAGCGCGTTGTTTCAAGAACATCCACAGAACGTTCGAGTGCTACAGCAACTGTACGAACTGCGGCTCTTTCAGCAGAAATACGAACAGGCATATGTCCTGATTCGAGAAGTCTTGGCTCAAAGCGAGGGTGACCCGGAGCAGCATTGGATGGCGGGCACAATCGCCTTTCAGCTTCAAAAGTTCGTTCAAGCGGGCACACATTACCTCCAAGCGGAGTTACTTGACGCTTCCAATCCAAAGTATCCACTCTATCTTGCCCAAACCCATATCAAACTCCATGAATATGACGAAGCTCGCGTCCAGCTCTTACGTGTCATTCATCTCGATGGCGATATTCACCAAGCGTATGGCACCCTAGCTGAGGTTGACATCATTGAAAACAAGTTGGAGATGGCGGCACAAAACCTGAGTCGAGCACGTAAGATCTCTCCAGATTTTCTCAAATGGCGGATTCTTGAAGCTCAGATATTACGACGGCAAGGCAATCCGGAAGCTGCCCTTGCTCGGCTGAATGCCATCCCCGACAAGCGAACCTTGCTCGACGACTCTGTCGTGAGCGAAAAAGCACTGTGCTGGGCCATGTTGGGGCGACCCAAAAAGGCCGCGGCAGAGTATGTTGCCCAAGTCAATGCATTCCCGCAGGCGTGGCGTTCAGCCGCAAAAGCCTCCGAATATTTACTGATTGCAAAGGACGAGCTCAAAGCCCGCACTTGGTTTGTGTATGCTCGCGATCGCGCCCCTGAAAATGCCGTAGAGATTCGAGATCTCGCAGCCCGTTTTGCCGCGCTCGAAAACGCCAATCAAGCGACGGAAAGTACCAAGGATCAATGAGATTCGGTTCACTCATATTTCGGGATTCATTTTACCTATCTCATAGAAATTACCTAAAGTAACTCCGGACTCTCACCGGAAGTTCAAATCTCTCAAGGTTTCATGAAATTATCTTGACCATTGCCAGATTTGGGTGTATGACTCTTACTAGAGAAGTGCATGTTTTGTAATGAGGGGCCTCGATGAGTCTCTGTTAATTTCATCTCTACCACTTTATTCTGTTGACAAAGCATGGGCTAATCAAGCCTTTGCTTCTGTAATTTCTGGTTTGAGTATTCTATTGTAGATTTGGCCCTCCCTGTTGGTTTGAAATGCTGACGCAGCCTATGCGTCGGGGAGTTTTTCTTGAGGTCGTGTAAATGAACATTTGCACGGAGAAATGATTCGAAAGAGAGTTTCACAATGAAGAAGTCATGGATCGGTAAAGTGGTCGGGGTTGCTGCAATCCTGATGTTTGGTGCATCCACCGTTCAGGCGGACCCAAATTTTGAGTTTGAAGACCCGGATTTTTCACATAGTTTCGCGATTGCCTTTGGCATCAACGGAACCCATATCCCGGTTGATTTGGTCGCGGTACGAGCCGTCGGCGACACCTTCAAGACTGGTGGATTCTTCACCGTCTCCCAAGGTGCTGCGTATGACGTCAACCCCGCTGGCTGGGACACCTTTGTGGATTCACCCAGCATTGCTGCTGCACAAGGCCCTTCACTCTACTTAGACGAAGGCACCCTCTGGGCCAACGCTATCTGGGATAACCCACTACGCGACATCGTTTGGGATATCGTTTTCTTCGAAGAAGGCGACCAATCCGCAACATACAGCTACCGCATGCAAGCTACGCTTGATGGCCATGGCGCTCTCATTCCATCCTTTGTCGGACTCGACTATTGGAATCCGGATCGAGGCGACTTCCAGCCCATTCCGTTGCCCGCATCTGCAGGTATGGCCGCCTTTGGCCTGATCGGCTTGGCTGGGTTCAGCATCGCCCGTCGACGATTCGTCGCGTAAGCGATTGAATTGACGGACATTTGATTGGTTTATAACACAACGTCTGCTCGTGATCGCACGGGCAGACGTTGTTACGTTTTCGGGCTTGAGAAATTGAGGTTTTTGTTCGTTCCCCAGAAAGAGAGCAACTCTTGCGTTTAATCACCTATTGCGAGTCTATGCAGGCCCGCTGCAACGCTGCCATCAAATCGCTGTCACCTCGCAGCGCTTCATTGGTTTTCGCTTCGTCGAATGCAGATTTGCCCTCCACATCTCGTGCGGTGCCGTCTGCTCCTGCGTCCAAGAGGGCATAGATGATCGCAGGACAAGTGGCCAATCGGGCGGCGTAGATCAGCGCCGTCAGGCCATCCTTCGGGTCGGAGTAATTTACATCCGCTCCCGCATCAATCAACATCTGAGGAGCCTCGGTACTGTGATCAAGCATGGCAAGGATCAAAGGGGTGGCTCCTTCCTCACTGGATACATTTACTTCGGCACCTGCTTCCAACAGGACTGAGACTGCCCGTCGTTGTTGAGAGTTCGCGGCACACAGGAGAGCGCTGTAGCCATCTTTGCTGCGTAGATTCACCTCAGCTCCTGCATTGAGCAGCAAGCGGGCGATGTCTGCAGCATCATCCCTCCAAGCAGCCTTCATCAATGCTGTATTACCATCTTCATCTTGAGCGTTAACATCTGCCCCAGCCTGAATGAGTAACTCGACTTTGTCAGATTGCGGGGAGATTGAAAACGCGAATTCGAACACGGCGAGGATTAGTGGCGTCCTTCCATCTCCAAACTCACCCACGGCATTGACATCTGCGCCGGCCTGGATCAGCGCGTCCAGAACTTCGGCCTCATCGTTGAACTCCGCTGCTAAACAGAGAGCGGACCTGTGCTCCAATAATGACCGGTGATGAACATCCGCGCCCGCCCGCACCATTGTTCGGATAACGTCCGGATTCGAAGTATTCGAAGCAGCTGATGGTATTGACGCCCTGAAGAAGGTGGTTGAAGTACAACCTCACTTGATTACGATGGATGTGGACATGCCTGAAATGGATGGATTTGAAGCGGTTCATAAAATCAGAACGGAAATCAAACCTCTGGATACCGATGACGAGTCCAAAATCCCGATCATTTTTGTCACAGCAAATGATACCATCGAAGGCCGAACCAAGGGATTCGAAGTGGGGGCTACTGATTTTGTCACCAAGCCATTTTTGGAAGGTGAGCTTCTGACTT
>PJEL010001713.1_pt1 | contig 21391 bp, 16 predicted proteins | sample 1853271 | NCBI WGS metagenome assembly PJEL01 (sample SAMN08108733, study PRJNA415343) | Invertebrate metagenome, whole genome shotgun sequencing project. | host: Globobulimina | place: Sweden: Gullmar Fjord | collected 2015-08
CCGGAAAGGGACCACTTGAGAACTTGGCTGATCACTTGGCTGACCCACAGGTCAACAACGGATTCGCCAGTGCCACCAAGTTTGTTCCAGGAAACTAAGGTTGTAGACTTATTTGTCCTAGTATATCGGTTGATTATCCATACATTGGATCAGTAGAATATCATTTCGATCTTGTAAACAATACGTAGTGATTCTATCAAATTGACTCATATTCTGTGGTTGCCAATGTACGGAATCTTGGCATTTCAAACGGTTTAGAAATTCCCTCAGAGGGGAATCTCAAATTACTTTTTCAACCGGATGGATATCACGCATTGCCCCAAATATATCTGTATAATTATAAAATATATTACACATGTTCTAGTAAGAGGGATGTTTACGGAATAATGAACGGTTGATGGTGTAGAGAAGGCCCGACATTTGTCAAATCCAATCACAGCCTTCTTCGAAACAGAAAGCATTACTTTCGATACGCCATTTGCATCGCTGGCCGATTGTAAACCGTCGAAGAGTTATAAAGAATGGTAAAAGTCTTTAAAACCTTGGAATAATGTCAACTGCCCAATTCAGGCATACCCAGTATGCGGTCTATATCACTGCCCTGGCAACAGCATTGAGTCTTGGCTATGATAGTGCTCAGGGCATTGTTCAGAAATACCATATCAATAAGAAATGGTTCTACTTGTCAGGTATCATGACTTTGTTTGCCTACCTATACGTGCGACCATTGATAAGAAAACGACTAGGATCTGCATCGAGTGCGTATATCAACTGGAACACAATGTATGCACTTTGGCTATGCTCTGCAGTGTTCTACCACATGCCCTCTTTCGAGTCGCTGGGTTTTGACATCAAAGCAGATGTATCAATCATGTTGACAATCTTTTTGATGTCTTGTGCCCTTCTGGGAACCCTTGCTGGGATGTATGGCTTTGTAACGAGTCTGCGATCTGTTTCAAAGAGGCTGTTGTTTGTCCCTCCAAGCTCCAAGGAGATGTTTGGTGTGGTCATAATGAACTCGATGACATTGGCAATGGCATGTTCTACATATTATTCGTTTTGTGGGAACGCCTCTGGGAGTGGGGGCATGGCATACAACCCAAATGATGCTGTGAGAAACTACATCTGCAGTGACTTGTTGAAGCCCCTGTCCCCCCACAGGCATAAAATCTTCTCTGGTTGGGTGCTTTACGGTGGAATAGAGTCACACAATCAAACATCAGTTGTGACAGATAATGTACCCTCCGCGGATCCGGATCAGCTTTTGAAAGGGTATATATCTCCTGTCTTCACTACATGGCTTACCATGTTTCTACTATATCTCTGCAATAGTACGGCCGATTTTGCAGCTTTATACTGTATCGATTCAGCCAATAAAGGAGGCAGATTAAAGGGATCATCAAGAGCGAATAGCCTGCGTAAAATATCATCCAAGGAGTTTGCAGGAACTCGGAAGACAAGAATTGCCAACCGGGACGTGGGTAGCTTTGGATCTCTGGCCGATTTAGATTCACTGTTGGGTCACTCAATTCTTGGTGGACCACTTCAGAGAACAGTGTCTCTCTTTACTTCAAAACTCGGAGGGATGGAGGATGATGAAGGAGTAGCCAGAGTAGTTGTGGGCAGGAGGGTCCCTGATAACATGCCTGGACCAATGTTTCTGCCAATGTTCCCTTGGTATTCAGGCACATCTGCAGATCTTCTCAATACTCTCTTTGATCTGATTGTTTCAGTCAAGGTATTTGTAGGAAGATTTGACATGAGAACCTTACTAGCTGCAACGTCTCTAGATGGCTCTTCAAAGAGTCTGGTCAATAGTCCATGTGAAGGAGATGGATACACATTTGAACACTTGTCACAAAAGAATGAGATTTGGATGGATTTTTGCGCAGACACGGGTGATGGTGGGAATTCGACATATTCAATAGCAAGATGTTTAGCCAGCCCTGAAATTAAAGTGAATCTGCCAGATGAGATTGCAGAAAAAGAGAATGAGCCTGGTGGTATGAGGTACCTGCCTCGAGGAGACACCCTGATTCATGGGGGAGATTTGGCCTACCCGAATCCTACTGACGAAACATATGAGGATAGACTGTTTTCGCCATATCATGAAGCATTTCCATCTCCTCCTCATGTATACCCCGGTCACTTGGTGGTGAATAAGCCTGATCTTCCCCCAGAATATTACTTGTCGTCGGGAGCCAAATGTTCTCATCAAAACAATGGGAAAGATTCAGAGTGCAGTATTTGCATGAAAGTCAATGCATTAAAGGCATATGGTGGACCCACAGCATTCATGATACCTGGGAATCATGATTGGATAGATGGGCTAGAGACTTACAATAGAAATGTAATCCATAGAGGATGGATAGGTGGATGGTTGTTACCTCAAGAGAAGTCATACTTTGCATTAAAACTTCCCCAGGGTTGGTGGCTTCTTGGCATTGATTTAGCATTAGAAGAAGACATCGACATGTGCCAATATCAGTACTTTACGAAGATCGCAGAAGATAGAATGGGGCCACAGGACAAAGCCATCATAGTGACGCATTGTCCACAGTGGCTTGTGGACTGGTTCTGGGGCAAGGGTGAAAGCTCTGGTAAGATTTTGCGCCAGTTGATCAGGGGACCTCTGAGAGGGAGGGTGAGGTTAAGACTTGCCGGAGATCTTCATTTCTATATGAGACACTCTTTCAAAAGGTATGGAAAAGATGATATCAGTGTGCCGCCATCATATGCACCTACTCCAGCTGGAGGGTCACCATTGTCAGGAGGATCTCCTACAGCAGCAAGACCAGTGACCCCAACAGATCTATTGACAAAGACATCACACGCAACATTGGTCAATAAACTAAGCATGATTGCTAAAGATGGGAGTCAGGGGGAAGAATCACGCATTGAGGAATCATCTGATCTTCAGAAGGCTCAAGACAAGGGTACTAATCACACGTCTTCACCTAAGATGGAGGGATCTTCTCCTGGTTTGTGGTGGCATGGTTTAAAGTCAATATCATCGACTAACGGTTCTTCTCCACCCAATAGTTTGAAATTAAATGGCATGATAAATCCTTCCGCACCGTCAGAGTGGAAAGCACCTCCATCAGGATGGGTTCTGAATGATGCCAAGGAGCTTGTTGTCTGTGGTTCAGGGGGTGCATTTTTGCATCCGACTCACGTCTTCTCGTATGCTCGAATCAGACCCATACATGATCCTTCAGCAGGGCCAATGCACATTAAACCCTCAGTACATAATCGTATATCGAAATCATATCCGAGCACATCGAGTCTCTACAGTATGAAAAAGTCAAATGACCCAGCACCTTCTGCTGGGGGTGAGTATAGATGCACAAATGCGTTTCCTTCAATGGAGGACTCTCTTCAAATCGGCCGGCATAACTTGCACGCATTCAGAAATGTGAATTCCAGGTTTGATATCATTGGAGGGGCTTTGTATTATCTGTTGGTGCTTTCAGCACTGCCAAGGTGTTCAGAAGCTGGGCAGATTTTCATGGCAACATCTCTTTTTGAAGCTGTGGAGCTTTTCTTTCAAGCGATGTTGAGGACATTCATTTACATCTTTTCTAGATCGTATGTCTCATTGTGTGCATTCATTATTCTCTTTTTCATTACGTTGGGTTTCGCCAGGGGTGGAGGGGTTGGGGCAATCAGTGGAATACCACCAGCTGCAAGAAGAAGACCAGAGTACACAGGGTTCGCTCTGGCAGTGAAAGCGCGTATGGGTGGATTCTCAGCTCAATTATTTTATGCAACCATACATGCTTTCCTCCATCTATCTGCTGCAATATCTTTGGTTATATTGCTGGAGCTAGGGACAGAAACAGTGATTCGGTATGAACAAGTTGGTCGTGATGGGTACCACTCCTTGTATCGATGGTATATGCAATTTGAGGCTGAATATTTCTCTGATCCAGCTAATTTGAGAAGCATATTATCCTCGTGGACATTTGGGCTGTACCCAAACGCAATCAAGTGGCTATTTGCTGTGTTTGACGTCCCAGAGGCTATTGCTGTTTCCAGGAATGCAGCATGCAGTGCTGCTGGGTCATTTGCATCTTTGACTCGACTACAGACACTAGGATATTATATTGGTGTTTTGCTATACTTCTGGGTTTTGGCCACGCCAACTGTGGGCTTCCTATTTGGTGTATATTTTATGTATCTGGCAACTGGCTTCATGTTCATTATGACGAATCTTTCTCAGCACTTCAGGTCGAGGATAGAAAAGCATTCATTAGGATGCATATTGATTCTTCAGGAGACTTATCAATTTATGCACTTGGCCTCAAGGAAGTCCCGAAGGAATGGAGAGAGGACCCCCGGTGGAAATCACAGGGAGGAGGAGGGACACTTGGATCTGCCTCCTACAAGGCAACCTGGCCAAGTCGATGGATGCCTGTCACCAGGACAATAAGGGGTCAAATGCAATACGCAAAGCCTCCAGAGGACATGCTTGAGATTGTCGACTATTTCAAACTATCAAAAGATGCCTAGAAATCATTTCTTGTTGGCATGAAAAATGCCATTGTTTATCCAAACCATTTGTGGCTTGTCATCGCCCTGTTCATTAAATTAAATATTACTAATCATTACAGTAAACGTATGAAGTAAAAATCTGACAGGTCTAGAATCATGCGAGCACCAAAGGTACGCAAAGCTGGGCATTCGTTTAAAAGTGTCTACGATTTCTCACGGCTGTGGTCTTTCCGCTGCAGAAGAAACAGAAAAGAAAGGGAAAGGAAAATTTTTCAAAGCATAATGTAGCGCCTGGACAATCAGCGATACCAGAACAGGCTGCAGCGGTACCCGCAACAGAGGGAGCCAACGCTAGTAGTCTGCAACCTCCTCCAGAGGAGAGAGATCCCATCCCTTGGAACGAGGTGGAATTACCCCTTCTGCCACACACACTCCTACGATGTACTTGGAGAGATGGTACTATGAGACCAGCGAGGGTGATTGAACGACGACCTTTGAAGAATGGGGGTCCTGATGATTGGGAATACTACATTCATTACCGCCAGGTGGACCGTAGAATGGACTGTTGGAAGCTGCTCGAAGATTTTGACAAAGATAGTATTATACCACCACGACTGCTAGATACAATAGACCCAAAAACTAAGCAACCAAAATACGAGGAAATTCACAGCGAAGATGATGGTCATCATGGTTTTTCTGTGCAAAAGATTCGGGCTCATGAAGAAGCAACCAAAGTCAAGAATGTTGAACAAATCGAGCTAGGTCGCCATACCATGGATGTCTGGTATTTTTCACCACTCCCACCAGAGTATGCTGGGTACAAAAAGTTGTATTTTTGTGAGTTTGATCTGACCTACTATGTGACTCGAGAAGAACTGATGCGCCATCTGAGAAAGATTAGAATGCAGCACCCTCCAGGAAATGAAATTTATCGCAATAATGGTATTTCTATGTTTGAGGTGGATGGCGATGAAGCTACTGAATACTGTAGGAACTTGTGCGCCTTGGCTAAAATGTTTTTAGATCATAAGTCAGTCGAATGCTGCATTAATGACTTTTTGTTCTATGTCATGTGTGAATGCGACGAGCGTGGTGCACACATTGTCGGATATTTCTCAAAGGAAAAGGCACCCACACGCAAGTACAATTTATCTTGTATTTTAGCAATACCTGCATATCAGAGGCGTGGATATGGAAAGTTTTTGGTATCATTTTCGTATGAACTGAGCAAAATTGAGAAGAAAGTTGGCACACCAGAGACGCCCCTTTCTGACATGGGCCAGGTCACCTACGATAGTCATTGGGCTAGAGCGATTTGCACAATTCTCAAAGACTATCACAGTCCTCTCAGCGTCAGTATATTGAGTGAGATGACAATGTTCACGGAACAGGATATTGTAGCGACACTGAAAAGACTTGACTTGATTAGATATATAAAAGGGCAGCCAGTGATTTGTGCCCCCTTAGATGTTTTGGATGACCATTTGAAAAAAGCAGGATCCACTGGTCTGCCTGTAGATCCAAGAAAAATTGTTTGGTCACCAAACCCAAATTATGTATGATGCAGATGTAGCTTCTATGAATTGTAAATTAGAACAATGTTCACTACTTCTATGTTATATAACATCCATGTATGGGTATCTTGTATCCTCTTGTGAATGTCAGAGCATTTCTCCAATCTTCTCCAATATACCATGTAGATATTACAGTAGTGATGGGATGAATGGAGACTGTTTTTCGTCAATATGGAAGCTGTATCTACCTGGAGTTTGCAAGATTCATTCACCATCAGCAAATCTCATAATCATCCAAACTTACCAGGGCGTGGCGGGTACTGCTAGACATAGGAGTCACACACGCTCATCTTGAATGTTATATGAAAGAAAATAAATCATATCAGAATCTTGAGAATGAACAAATTTGATCTCGTATCGTCAGAGTAGACTGTACGACGTCCTGACATCAGAGTCCATAGAAATGACTGGAAATCGCCGGAGGGGACAACAGAGAGTGCGTGGATCGGTATGTTTAATGAAATAATTAATTAGTTCTTTCCGATAGCCTGTCCGTAGACATCCTAGCCATCTCTCTTACTACCTTTCCGACGGTTGTTGAGCGAGCGGAAGTCGCTGATACGTAAGGATATAGGCTTGTACGGCTTGTATTTGTCGATTCAATCGTATATAAATCATGATATATCGGAATAGGCGTGTCTTGTGTGCAATGGTAGATCAATGCTTGTGTCTCTCGTGTGTAGGGTCGAAAGACCGGAGGTGGTAAGGAAAATGTTGCCCAGGCCGTGGCAGAAGTGCCAGCGGAGGCCCCAGCCTCCACTACACCTGTCCCTGTAGTTGTTGAGAAGAAGCCCATACCAAGAGAGGAGGTTGTGCTGCCTTTAGAGCCATATACTCTTGTTCACTGTCAATGGAGGGACCAGAAGATGTATCCTGCTAGAATAGTTGATGTTCGAGTTGCAAAAGGTGTGGAACCACCCACTCATGAATACTATGTACATTATCGTAAGTTGAATCGACGCATGGATGAATGGGTCTCCCTAGGAAAGTTGGATTTGGACACTGTAATTCCTCCAGATCCTGTGGATCCCAATGATCCCAAGAGCAAGAAAAGGAGATACGAGGACCACAGTGAAGAGGAAGGTGAAGGGCATGAAGCATTCGATGAACAGGACCTCCGACACCACGAAGAACTTACCAAGGTAAAGAATGTGGGGAAGATTGAGCTGGGGAGGTATCAGATGGATACATGGTACTTTTCTCCTCTGCCAGAGGAATACAGTGGTGTCAACACGCTATATTTTTGTGAATATGATCTTTCATTCTTTGTGAAACGAGAAGATATGATGAGACATCTCAAAAAAGTGAAGAACCTGCATCCACCTGGGATTGAAATCTATCGTCACAAGGGTATTTCAGTGTTCGAAGTGGATGGGAAGAAGGAGAAACAGTACTGCCAGAACCTATGTTATATGGCGAAACTGTTCCTAGATCACAAATCATTGGTATACGATGTGGATTTCTTCCTTTTTTACATCATGTGTGAATGTGATGAGCGTGGTGCTCATATCACAGGATATTTTTCAAAAGAAAAGTTCTCTGAAGAAGGATGCAACCTTGCTTGCATTCTCACATTGCCCGCCTACCAGAAAAGAGGGTTTGGCAAGTTTTTGATTGCATTTTCATACGAGCTGAGCAAGATTGAACAGAAGGTTGGTACACCAGAGCGCCCTCTTTCTGATCTTGGACTTGTATCATATCGTGGGTATTGGACTCGTGTCCTCCTGTCAATCTTGAAGGACAGAGAAGAATCTATCAGCATTAAAGAGCTCAGTGATTTGACGATGATTAAACCTGACGACATCATATCAACGTTACAGCACCTTGAAATGATCCAGTACATCAAAGGACAGCATGTGATTTGTGCAGCTCCTCATGCCATAGAGGCTCATTTGAAAGCATGTGGTTCCCCTGGGCTCCCAGTCGAGCCTAGCAAGATCATTTGGACTCCTCATGACTACACCAAATAGAAAAGTACCAAATTTATTTATTACATATGCAAGTTGTAAACATGCCCTATATTGCTCATCAATGATTGGGTCACTCTGTGACATTCTTTTCGAGGCAGGATAGAGCCCTTGCTAATGTGTCTGATGCATCAGTTGAAGTGAGATCAGCCCTACTAGGATGCTGTGCACAGTATTTGGCCCATTTGATGCTATCCATGATCACTTGTGCTGCATCTGGATCATCTCCATGATCCCGCTCATGGTAAAATTTAGCCGCAGCAGGCACAGATTGTGTCTTCCACACATCATAATAATACGTTGCCATTGAGCCACAAGAGACGGTGGGTAGATACGCCTTTTGAATGAGAGGAAAGTTTCTTCCATGTTTTTCCATGCCTTCGCCATATGCAATCTGCTGTTCTTCTGTTAGCATGTCCTTTGCATGAACACCCATTCTTGTCAGTCCAAGCAGATCTGATCTAGGACCTACCAAATCAATCAACTGATTTGACTGCTGCAGTATGGCTTCCTCGCGCTCTTTCCGTTGCATAGATTTGTACTCCTCCAGATTCACAGCATTCTGCATGGGGGGAGGGATTGTGCCTCTTTCCATGACTAATGTCCCTCCCAACCTCTCTTCACATTCAATCTCAGATTGTTTCCCACCTTTGGAGCATGATGGAATATTTGCTTGATAGCAAGCTCCCCATCGGACATCTGTTCTTGATGCAGGATCGCCTTGGACTATTGCTGTTCTTTTAACAGAAAACCTGGAGTCTGTCTTGATTGACATCCTTTTCCCATCCAAACTCCTCCTGGGAGAAAAAATTAAGGGAGAGATTGATAAATCCAGATGTTTTTGTATTTTCCTTGTAATCCTTGTATCAGGCGTTGGCATACCACCATAGCGTAGTCGTTTATGCAAGCTTGTTATGTTGTCCAGCATGTCTTCATGCTTCGCATATTGTTCAACTACAGTCTTTTGAACTTTCAAAGGTGGGTCTGTTAGCATTCCAGACATGCTGGCAGCATACTTCAAGTATTGAATACATTTTTGGATATCTTCACCATGAAAGGGCGGGAGCATATCCTGAGACCATCCACTCTTCTTCCAGCGCAGAGCATCATCTTGATAGATGGGATCTGGCTGCGTAAATTCTCTCAATGCATCAGAGTGAATGCACATCATACCATATTCGAGATGAAATCCATGATATTGAGACATATCAGACTGATTCTTGACTTGTTCCTCCCTCTTCTGCACAGCAACAGTTTTACTTCCACCTGATGATGGTTTCTTGCTTGCTTGCTCTGCCACATCAGCAAGTGTATCCAGCAAACTTCTCTTTCTTGAGGAAGACTGCTCCACCTCTGGGAAAGGATCTTCTATTTCTTCTTGCATCTGATCTGAGAGACTCATGGTCATAGACGACGCGTCCTGTGAATCTTGAGGTACCAATCCTTGCCGGCTGGAGATGATACAAGGGGGTACCATCGAATATAGCAATGGTGGCTTCGTTGCAACCCTTCTAAAAGCATCTACGTACGCTATCTGTCGCTCACATTCATTAATAGATGAATCAATACCATTTGAAATGGCTTCATCCTTAGAAAATTCCATCTCATCTTCGGATCCGTCCTCAGCAGTTCCTTCATCACTCAGATCATCCTCATCCATGCTAGACAAGCTATACATGGATTCTGACGAGGATTCGCCACTACTCCGGTCAGTTTCAGGCTCTTTATATTTCATAGATTGACTTGAATGTCTCGTCCTGCGAGACGAAAGAACAACATCAGTTCTTTCCCTTACAGCTCTCCTGACATTCCCCATGTCTAGATTATGAGAGTCTTCCTCGACTTTGTTAATAACTTCCTTACCACAAGCAATATCTTCGAAGGTCACTACTCTAGTTGTAGGCACTTTATTTATTATATCATGATCAGGAACAAAAATTGACTTGAATCCATCCACTTGAAGTCTCACACGTTCTCCATCATCCTTCATGGCATCCATCATTCTATCCTGCTGCATGAGCACTTCAGGGCCATACATCACACCTTTCCAGCAACACGGTGACGAGTTTACACGAACTGGAAACAAAGTATCTTAACAGTGGAGTATCCTAAAACTCTTGTAACGTATCATGCATCAGCCTACATAAAAAGACCATCATGAAACCATGCACCCACGTTTCTCTTCATCATGGGATTCGCCCATACATGCACGGACTAACCAAACTGCTCAATGTTCCAAATAGTTACATAATCAGATAATATATCACACAGCAGAGTTCTCGAGAAGAGAATACAAGACACCCGTTGGGCAACTAGCACGCCCCAAGTTTGCATCCCAGTCTTCATACACTAGCACCGAGCACGAACCAAAATACACACCTCAAGAACCCAAGATCAAATCTTTACTATATTATACTCTCCGTAACTCCGCGTCTGTACTAAAAAGTGACGTTATCTGTCGTCTCTTGTTTGACACCACTGTTTCCGGGGCTACAGGTTTCAAACGCGTGAATCCCAATGGATATCTATGCCACGTACGCTAGTGGCAAGATATGATTAGTTAATAAATGTAGAGATAAAAATGTATACTGAATCAACGAGAACCAGACGAATATTACGCTGTCTGTCCGGACAGGGGATCCCCTTGGAAAAAATTCAATCGCATGCACCTTCATGTCGTCGACGGCAACAGGGATATCCTTATCACATTTCTGATGCCGGAGTCTTAATGACTGCAGCAGATTATTGGATTTAAAAGTACATTTACCATCCCTATCATCACAAGGATGGCCCGTCGGGTAGTTTTGATCCTCTCACGTCTGGGTCTCCAAGGCTCACAGAGGCATTCTCTCTTGATGGGCGACGTCACAGAACATAGCATTGGTAATTACATACAGAGATCTTTTTCGGACGGTCGAGTGAGTGGCCTGAATATTCTAAAGCAAGGACAAGACCCAGAAGAGATGAAGGATGAGGATGTCCCTGAGTGGCTTGCTCAGTTGGGAAGCCATGGGAACGGAAGTAGCCTGTTAGAAATGGAACGAAAGCTAAATGAATGTGGAATAGAAGGGATGAGTTTGGATGAAATGAAATATCTAAGAAAGTTGCAGAATAGAAAGCGGATAAAGCACAGTAACTCTTTGAAAGCAAAATAATGGCATTTTCATTTCATTCGAATGTACGCAGCATAAGGGTATTTGGCGTCCTATTTTGAAGCTTTGTCATCCAGCTGTAAACACAGAGAAGCTTGGTTAGCTAATGCTTGGTGCTTGGTAAAAATACAAATACAAAGGCAGCATACCTGTCGCTTTGGATCTCTTCGTACCCGCATGATAAATATAAATCTCGGGCAGCCTCGTCGCCTAATCGAACATGTAAACACATTCTACGATATCCTTTACTTTTGCAGTACTCCTCTGCACACTTGAGCATGTGTGTTGCCAATCCCCTTCTACGAAATGCTGGGTCTACCGCCATGTTGCATAGATAAGGTTCATCATCAGGAGGTTTGAGGGATCGAAAATTCTCCCTTGTCTTATCGCAGAAAGATAGCGATACAGTAGCAACCGCACGGCTATCCTGTCCTTCTAGTAGGTATGACTGTTCACATTCTGGGCAGTCTGGACCAGGTGACATTGACCCTACAAGCATGATTCCTTCAGATTCATCATGCTTCAGCAATCTAGAACAGTAATTTCTGCATTCATCTATTGGAATATACTGTGGAGACACAGCAAACGCCCTAGTAATCACCACAGAAGCCTGTGTGATACTCTCTTTGCTTAGAGGAGAGACTTGAAACACGTGACATTCGTCTAAAACGATGGGCTCAAATATATTATCTAAAGCATAGCACGACGGTTTTGTATAATGTGCATTCTGCAACCCTGTACTACGTGAAACAGAGCGAGTCCCGCGATGGCAGGTTGAACGATGGCCAAGTGGTTTGCAAACCGTTCGGACCATTGTACATTTGCTAGCAGGCTAGAAGTATCCGATTGAAATTAAAAAATTTATGTCATATGCTATGCTCTTCTCTAACCAGAAAAGGACAAAAAAAGTGAGAGATTCAAACAAGCGTACTCGCCGCTTCACTTACAGAACTGCCCATCCTCATGCAGGAGCCTCTGGGAGATATTATGATTAGATTTGATCTAAAGCTCTTTCCATATCTTTCCATATCTCTTCCATGGGTTCAATACCACATGAAAATCTGATCAAACTATCCTTGATGCCTATCTCAGCTCTCTTTTCTGGCCCTTGGTCCCAGTAACTGACAACTGTTGGCTGTTCAATGAGGGACTCAACTCCACCAAGGGATGGTGCAATGTATGGCAGTCGCACTGCATCAATAAGTGCTGCCGTCCTCCACAAATCTCCATCTACTTCAAAACTCACAACACCTCCATATCCTTTCATCTGCTGCTTAGCAATGTCATGATCTGGATGGTTCTCTAATCCAGGATAGTGAACGTGTGCTATCTTTGGGTGTGCATCAAGGCGCCTTGCAAGCTCCATGCCTGTAGCATTCTGCCGTTCCACACGAACGTCAAGTGTTTTCATTCCTCGTAGTACTAAATATGCTGCATGTGGGTCTATGGTTCCACCAAGAATGTGGTGCATGTGTCTAACAGCAGCAACAAGATCTGATCTTCCTGCAACTACTCCTGCTAAAACGTCTTGATGGCCACCCAGGTATTTTGTGGCCGAATGAATGACGAGATCTGCACCAAGGGTGATTGCTTGCTGATTGATTGGGGTAGCAAATGTTGAATCAATTACCACCGCAGCACCTCGTGGTTCACACAATGCCTTTATTTTAGGAATATCAACGCATCTAAGATATGGGTTTGTTGGAGACTCTGAGAAGAAGAGAGCAACCTCGTGCTCTTCCAGAGCTTTCTCTAAAGCTCCAAGATCTGAAGGGTCCATCACAGTTGCTGTGATTCCCATTTTTGGAAGGAAGGTCTGAATAAACTGCCGTGTTCGTCTATAACAATCTGTGGTAGTCACAATATGTCCTCCCTTTGGAACAAGGGCCAATAGCATTGTTGTTGCTGCGTTCATACCACTCGAAGATACCAAGCAATCCTCGGCAAGTTCCATGGCTTTAATCTTGTCTTCCAGAGCCTTGACAGTTGGGTTGCCATAACGGCCATATTCGTAACTACCGTAACGACCCTCTTGATAGTCAATCAGTTCCTGCGTATTCTTGAATGTATACGTTGCTGTTTGGACGATTGGAGTGGTCAAAGAATCTGCAAGCACACATGTCAGAAATGTCAGCTTTCCGATGATACCTTCCTAGCATCAACCCACACCAATATATATGGTCGAGATACCAATCAATAGTCTCCATCAAATGATCATACGTACCAGAAACTTTGGGCCTGCCGGACAATTCACCACCGTGCACCGCCAAGAGTCCGGCACTATACTCCTCATCCAAACCTCTAGATCCATTGTCTCCAGCTCCATTCCTATTTTTATCGTTATTAGTGTCGAGTACATGCTCTGGGGCTGCTGTAACCACAATATTGGCTCTTGAAATGCTCTTTGTTGGTCGAACAAAAGGGACATTTCGTCCCTGCTTTCCAGGAAGGCTGTGCATCCCTCGAGTAGTAAATGGAGAGTATGTATGACTCAATTTATCACAGGATACAAATAGAGGAGCCATGGTAATGCTCATCCAGAGGACCAAACTTGCAAAGATAAATCGTCAGATAGCCACCAGGTGCTGCGCTATGTACCTGAGACGTCACAGGATCAGCTAGAAGTCAATTCAATACAGAAAATTGGTACTTTGTATTTTTAATGGCTGCAGTTAGTCTGCTCCGTCAATATCAGCGAAATCTTAGGACGACTCCAAGCCTCGAGAAGAATGCCTTCAATAGAATTATTCCGATAGGCCTTTCTGAGGAGTTCGGGCCGACTTGCAGTGGTAAGGGTTCCGTACTAGGAGAAAACATCGACAAGGTTACAAAAGACGTGCTAGAAGATACCGAATAGTTTCCCCTTTCTTGAAGATGGTGACTCAGCTGCCCAGAAGGATTCTCCTCTGAGGTCAATCACTACAATGGCTACATTATCACTCGTTCTTCTCCTAGAAGCTATTTCTGCTAATCTAGATGCTGCTTTTTCTGGGCTGTTACCTTTGATAAGATCTTTCCGAACAAAGTCACACCCCTCCTTGCTAGATACTACATCCCACAGACCATCCGTGGCAACTATGACAAATTCATCAGTCTCCTTGGAAACTGTCATCTCCAGCACATCAGGCACTGAAATAACTGGATCACTAACGAATCTTACCGACTCTGCAAATTCATTCGTCCAGAAACCATCTGATATACCTTCCTTGAGAAGCTTCTGCAGTCCCTTGCCCTTGAAGTGTGCATCTCCAAACGCCCTAGAGACTGCAAGGATTCCACACACTCGCCCATCGTCAACCCAACCACCAGACTGCTCAACTCTTTTGGATTCATTTTGGACCACATCTCCCGATCCGTACACTCTATGTTCTACGCTCAGGTCTACTGGGCCTGTTGTCCTAGACATAACTGCCCTGCTGTCCCCTACATTTGCTACAATAATTCTGTTTGTATCCACTAACACCGTGGTCGCCGTACATCCGCTTTCGGATTCAGGTGATGGCTGCTTCTCAAGCCAGGCGAGCAACTTCTCGTCAGCCTTTTTATATGAGCTCGTTAAAACAGTTGTCAGCTCCAAAGGACAGCAGAGTCCCTCTTCATCTTCATCCTCCAGAGAACAGCTGTCACTCAAAGAATACTCTGTCATCACACTTTTGAACGAGTCAAACAAGTGTTCTTCGAGGTATCGAGCAGATGCAATACCAGCATGCCCATCTAATACAGCTACAATACACAAGTGTCATACAAGACTGGTCAGTGAACTACGTCTATAACCTCTCTTAACATGGAATGAAACTCGATATTACTATAATAATGCTCATAGCATGCCACATACCGGCAAATAGAAACCCACAAGGGCCTTGTTCCACGACAAATGCCACGTCTTCCATTGTCTCTCTGGGGCCTTGGGATGTGACAATACCATATCGTACAGGACCGTCCTGGACGCTATCACTACTCTTAGAAGCATTCTCTACCTGTAGAGAGGACGAATATGCTACCAGAGTCGCAGTATGTCTTCGAGGCAAGAACACGGACCGAGACGTTGCCTTGACCTTGCAAGGATACTGCAAAGAGCATCCCGTAGGCAGGGAATATAGCATCATGGGTATAAATACAAATGATTTGATGCTCACCGAGATTTCATACCTCTATTTGGGGCACCGTGATACGAATCGGTCCATACATTGACAAGTGAATCTTTTCCATTTAAATGGCCATCAACATGTATCTGTTGATGACTGTCTCTATCGTGATATCCAATGGAATCAAGAGATCACCACCTCCATTCAAAATCGTAGATGCACGTAAGCATGCGAAGTAAGGAGCACCGGCCTGCTCCCGCTCCTCGTTTTAGAAAGATCTGTTGCCAGCCAGATCTCTCTTGGGAGCAATGCTGCGCAGCTCCATAGGTCAAGGATTCATGATGACAATATTCAAGGTAAACGGGGAGATTTCTCGCAGTATTAATCCTATATATGATATGTAGTATGATTTTAGGGTATTGGAATTGACAATGGGAGGAGGAAACGCTCAAAAGGTATGTACATGGGTTGATAGACATGTGGGTGCATGTCGAGTGCCCAATCTGCACAATGTGCGTTTGTAAGGGATAACAATGATATTTACTTCTGAATTTGTTGTTTGTATTCAGTCTGCTACGGCAAGAGCCAGAAAGGCCGAGAAAGAAAAAAAGTTGAAAGGAGCAGGGAGCAATCTCAAAGCCAACGCTCAGGCAGCTAGCAGGCATTGCAACATTTGTAGGCAAAGTTTCCTATGTACAGCAAACAGAGGAGCTCTTGAACAGCATGTAGATAGTAAGCATCCTAAATTGAGTTTTAAAGAGTGTTTTCCAAATGAATAATTGTAAAAATCATACATCTAGATGTGCTAGATCTAGCAGCACTTTCCTTGGGCTCCATCAGAGTCCTCCACAATCTTCTTCTTTTGCCCTTCTTTCTGGACGTCTTCTTCACTCTTGGGATATTCGCCGGATGTTACTAATCCACTTATATTCAGTCCCCTTCCCATGAGTGCTCGATCAAGGTCAAGGGTGCTGCAAAGTCTAGTCGCCCCATCACGGCCACTCTCAATACCTACAAATTGTTTGCCTCCAAACTGCTGTTTCAGGACGGACATCCACGCTTTCCTGTACCCTTCCAGAAGATGATCTTTAATCTTGCCTGTATCTTCAAGAACATGCATTTCCAGCTCAGTAGGGGAGATGATCACGTCCCCTTTTTGGTTTACAATGCACCTGTGACCATTCCTTTTGTAATTTCCTTTCGGCACCCTGACAACTGGATCCTGGTCATGGATGACTGAGAAATGTTTTCTTATTTTGTTGTCATAGTCTATACTGAATGCTCTATTTCCTACGCGAGGCTGTCCAAACGTATACACTGTAATGTCAACAGCATCCCCATGCTCTGTAAACACATCAAATGCACAGAGAGTTGCCAAAGCGCCTCCAAGGGAATGTCCATTGATGTTGATTGGAATTGCACTTGATGACGGATGCGATCTCACAAACGTTCGAATTTTTTCTAATATTCTATCATTGAATCCCTCTCCTATCCACGAGCTGTAAAATCCTCTGTGTACCCTTGGTTGCATTTGCAAGGGTCTAATCCCTTTGATATCACCCAACACATCCACATGCCGAGCTGGGGGATGTGTTGTTTTGAGAAAATTCATGTCAGTCTTCACATTTTGGGAGCTGGAGGTTCCTTTAAATGAGATCCATATGCCAGTAGATGACCAAGTAAGCAGTGCAACAGTATCTGTACTCGATTCTGATACCACTTCATAGGACACTGCATCTGAAATCCAGATGGCATCTGTGAGGTTGCCATATCCTGGTTTTTCCTTTATGGGAATCGGTGGTTCTTCTGATACATCCTGTGCATTGTTCTCAATAACATTTGATTCACAAGAGTAGACGAAATTTGCCAGGTATAAGTGACGAATACATGTCTCAGCACAAAACATGGGATGGTTCACGAGTTGGTCAGAGGAGCAGTATTCAAGCATTTTATTCCTGGCCAGTGTGCTCTTCTCTAGCGATGACTCCGTCCACGCAAAATCTTGGAGAAACGAAGAAATCGCTGTATTTCTCCTTGATATAGGCATGTAAAAGAAGGATAAAATGATGCAGCAAATTGCTGCAGATGCCTGCAATGGGGCGAGCCCTAGCCAAAGCTGCACGTATGTCCAACAAGAATTCAAATTGATGGCAGTGAGCAGAATGATGCTAACCATCAAGACAAAAAACAGAGGCATCACGAAAGAATGCTGAAGACCAAATATAACTCGCACTAACTTCATCTCTGCGTATGATGTGGACTCTATATCAATAGCCGCCCTGCTCGAATAATACCAGTAGACAAGCAAGTATAAGGCACAACTAACAATTAACATGGACACATACGCCGTGGTGTCCTTATTTAATGTGCAATTTGTTTGGTCACTTGTATCACAGCCTTGAACAAAGAATCCATAGATTGACTGGAAAATGAGGACGGGCCAGACCTGAAAAAACAGCCAGAGCACCAGTTTATATGCGTGTGTGTAGACTGGGGCGTCCATCTTGAGCAACGTGGATCGAAAATACCCAAAGGACACAAATCTTTGAAACGATTTCTTCTTCCTCCATATTGTACTATTATCAGCCATCATAATAAAGGATAAGAAGGTGGTGTTCCAACACGTCCATTGGACCAGTCCCAAAATTCCTGAGGCGTGATTTCTCCAATAGCATGTTTCCCCCTCAATAATGGCAAAAGCTGCAATGCTTGATGCAAGGTTAACCACTTGTATCCCCAAAGCGATACAAGATGAAAAAGATATATATAGTCTTCTCCTCGACCAAACCATCTGCCTCTTCCACATCACACATGCATTCCACAGATGAATACAAAAGACAGTCACACACAATCCCTCAAGGATGCATGCAACGATGAGGGTTGCTGTAAAATAACTACCATATTCCAAAACAACACTGAAATTCGCCTGTCCTTTAATTACACAAAATGCGATAATAAACCCTGCGATCACGAGTGCGAAAAAAGTGCTCAAGACCTTGGCAATCTTAAGTTCATCTGATCCCGCAACCTCTACACGCAGGACGACATCATGCTTCCTTGCGTCCCCAAATCCATACCCTTCAATAGACTTTCGTGACTCTTCCAGGTCAACCGAATCGTCAGATGATGTATCCAGGAAGAGTGTGTACAGCGCTTTATCAATCTTCAGATATGCGCCATCCAAAGCCCCAGTTATTCTTGAGCCCCAGAATAGGCCAAAGTCCACCCCAGTCTGTGCAGCCTCTGTCGCCCCACCTGCGGCACTCATCGCCCCATTTCCAACTCCTTTACCAGTGTTATAGATGAAACTCCCAATCCGTTCCATGTTGGGCACAATTTGATCGAGGAAACCGTACAAACTAACTCACTGTTCTCCCTATTTGTACCTTGCCAGCTCACATCCCCACTAATCTAGCCACAAAACCATTGATAATGTATGTAACATTGATGAAACTACATTTATGACGTGTAAATTAAAAGAACTGAGATTGATTTGCATGTAAAGCGTGCAATTGTCTTGAGGGCAGTGTTGAATTCTTCTTCGTGTTTGCCGTACAAGTGTAAGTACGGTCGGTGGCCACGCATCTACATGATGATAATAATCTCTCTGTAGATTATTCATTGTGCATCAAATAGAATAATAATGACACTGGACTGAAATCAAGGAGGACACATTTGATTAGAATGCCTTAGGGTGTCGGTTCTCGTACATAACGAGTAGGTCGTCAAATTTATCTCTGTTAGTTGATTGTCGTCCATCTCGATTGGTACTGTAGTATTCATATGCTATAATATGTTGAATTTGGGTTGAGGCATTGTATGTTGGCACTCACTCTATCCTAGCAAGGGCGTTCTTCAACCATGGTCTCTTTCTACTCTCAAAGAATAGCCTCAATGATTGTTTCAGCACGAACATCGATTCATACAAGCTCATTGCCTCCAGTGAGACATAATACAAAATGCATGATCAGCATGAGGGCCTTGAGTCGAGCAAACCATCACAATGTGGAGGATGGCTTGAACCAAGAGTGGGACGGGCCACATATGACTTTGGAAAGAGCCATCGGAGATAAGGCGGGCTCTGATAATGAAACCTTCCAACATGGTCTTTTCGATGGTTGTGTATACCCTGACTTGCCTTTAGTGGGATCAAGCATGGCAGATGGCATTGAATCTTGTATAATATCTCAAGTCCAGGAAACCCTAAGAGAGGGGCAGAAAAGCACCAATACTCGACCTCTTTGGGTGGCCAGGACTATTGCAGCACAATGTTTAGATAAAAATCATATAAATGAAAAGATTTTGAGGTCAGGAAATCTGTTCAGGGCTTCAACTCAAAAGAATGTTCGGGGAGCATTCCTTTGTGTCTCTGGGGCAGACCCATCTCGGATGCTGCCATTTGTGAAAGAAACAGTGAAAGACGGGATATATATTTTAAATCAAGCAAGATATATGAGACAACAAGGTGATATTCCAGAATCTGTAGCACTGTGGAGTGTGGGTAATCCCATGACAGATCCTGTCAGTTCAGTACACAGAAAAGTGGATGCTGGAGCTCAGGTCATTTTGACCCAGCCACCATTTTTCCAGTATGCATCCGAGTCTTGGTTCCAATCTTTAGAAGATATACCAGCGAGGATACTTGCAGGAGTGCCAATCATCACGTCACCTCGCAACCTGTCATTTTGGTGTGGACTCTGCAGGGTGGATGGATCTCCAGAAGCACAGGCATTGCAGGAAACATTCCCCGTGAAATCAATGACAGAGAATACTATCGAGTACGAAGATCGAGTGATCCGATGGAATCGACAGTTTATTGAGGGATATGTGCTTCAGCTGCCAGCAATATCAGGAATCCATGTCATGCCAGTGACCCAAACAGGTCTTCGCCTCATGAAAAGCATTTTACCATAACGTACCCGTGTTACATACATATATATCAATTGATATCTACGAGTGGCGAGTATCCACTCGCATACTCTGCTGGAACATACCCCTGTTCCATCAGGACATCTCTACTGGGAGGAACAAACTCCTTGGGTCCCCATGGAGCAGGCAAATCTTTCATCTGTGGGATTTCCCCCTTCTTTCTAGCATCATTGACAGCCATCTCTGGATCTTTATTTTCCGCTGTTGCCGCAGCCTTCTGAATCGCTACACCAGGAGGTGGGGGTGTGGGAGGCAGAAGAGACACAGATAATGACCAGTGAGGGAACCGTTCCAGCCACTCTAACACCCAAAAGTCTTTGAGCTTGAGCGACGACTCGTCCACTGTAGGATCATTTACATACTGCCTCCCAAGTTTTCGATCGTTCGGAGAAAATTGTAAGAACAAGTCGTCCGGTTTGACCTGTCCCCCAATAGCCTCGGCAATCTTACCTTTCACATCAAGGATGGTATCATCCCCCGTCTTTAAAACGTCTATTATTGTAAATGAATCCTCTTCTCCAGTCTCTGTTTGAGCATTGCTGATTCTCTTCTGTCCGAACACTCGCTTGACCTTGACTTTCAAAGTCGTCATGATCCCGTCTCTATAGATTCTGATATCACCCTGTAAAGTTATACAAGCAAGTTTATTTGCACATAAATATAATATATAGAATAAAGTATATTGGAAGCATGGATTAACGATTTTATGATGTGACGAGATGTTGGTTGACTCTTCTACGAGAATTGACCATGCCCTGTTGAGTCAACAGTGTTGACTATGATAGATATTAACAGTTAATTAACTATGGAGGTTTAGGCTGTCTGCCCATCGAAGAACATATTCGTGCGCGAGAAATAAAATCTGCTGTCAGCTTATTCACTAAAGGGATTAGAATATTTGGATCCAATTGGCAGGGCACCTGTTTCTTCGATATGAGAGGTCCTTGCATTTCCCTTTACCCCTGGAGTCTTATTTCAGTGCTTGCTGTTTATGCAATAGATCTCACCCCTCGGGAGGCCTATCGCCGTTCTCGACGTGGTATAATAACTGTGGAAAATTTCTCTCACACTCAGAGAAATTTTCCATTTCACAAGGATGATGACAAAGATAGTAATGCTAATGACCAGGATGAGGACTGAGGATTTATCTCTATACAAACACTCTACTTCTCAAGCTGTCTGAGCAAGCA
>PJEL010001715.1_pt1 | contig 21365 bp, 19 predicted proteins | sample 1853271 | NCBI WGS metagenome assembly PJEL01 (sample SAMN08108733, study PRJNA415343) | Invertebrate metagenome, whole genome shotgun sequencing project. | host: Globobulimina | place: Sweden: Gullmar Fjord | collected 2015-08
TGGAATATCAGCAATAACAAAGCTACGTTGGGTATCTAAACGCACCACACCTAGATTTGGTACTAAGGTGGTAAATGGATAATCAGCTACTTTTGGTTTAGCTGCCGAGACACTGCGAATAAGCGTTGATTTACCCGCATTTGGTAAACCTAATAAACCTACATCAGCAAGCAACAAAAGCTCTAAGCTAAGGTTACGAATTTCACCGGGAGTACCATCTGTCTTTTGACGTGGTGTGCGGTTAGTACTACTTTTAAAACGCGTATTTCCTAAACCATGCCAGCCACCTTTAGCGACAAGTAATTTTTGCTCGTGTTGAGTTAGATCACCAATTTGCTCACCGGTATCAACATCAATAGTACGTGTACCGATAGGTACTTTAAGGTATAAATCCTCAGAGCCTCTACCTGTACAATCACGGCTTTTGCCATTTTCACCACGTTTAGCACGATGAAATCGCTCAAAACGGTAGTCAATTAGGGTATTTAGGTTTTCATCCGCAATGAGGTAAACATCGCCACCGTCACCGCCATCTCCGCCGTTTGGACCACCAAACTCAATGTATTTTTCTTTACGAAAACTAACGCAGCCGTTACCGCCATCTCCAGCTTCAACTCTAATTTCTACTTCATCAACGAATTTCATGGTGTTATTTATAACTCCGAATTTATTACATACTGATCATGTTACCTATAACCTAAAAGATCTTAATAAGATCCTTTAGGTTATAGGTATTATAAAAGACTTTTGCAATTTGCAGTAATAACTAAGCAAATTTGTTGCAAAAAAAAACCCTGCGAAACAGCAGGGTTTTTCAAATTTGGTTAAGTATTCTTACTAAGCAACAATACTTACAAACTTGCGGTTTTTAGGACCTTTAACTTCAAATTGAACTTTACCGTCTGATAAAGCAAAAAGAGTGTGGTCTTTACCGATACCCATGTTAGTTCCAGCGTGGAATCTAGTACCACGTTGACGAACGATGATGTTACCAGCAAGAACTGATTCACCACCGAAGCGCTTAACACCTAGGCGTTTAGCTTCTGAGTCGCGGCCGTTACGTGTACTACCCGCTGCCTTCTTATGTGCCATCTTAAGATGCTCCTAAATTAGCCGTTAATACCTGTAATCTTCACTTCAGTGAACCATTGACGATGGCCCGCTTCTTTACGTGAATGCTTACGACGTTTAAATTTAACGATTTTAACTTTATCGCCACGGCCTTGGTTTACAACCTCAGCTACAACTTTGCTTCCAGCAATGTAAGGCGCGCCTACATTGATGTCTTCGCCGTTAGCGATCATTAAAACGTTATCGAATTCTACTGTTGCACCTATTTCAAGCTCAAGCTTTTCAAGGCGAACGGTCTGACCTTCAGTCACACGGTGTTGTTTACCGCCACTTTGGAATACCGCGTACATAGCTACTCCGTACTGCGTCCTCATATAAGAATAGACGCTTAAATTAAAAAATATAGGGCGCGAATTCTACGCAAAAAAAATGACTACCGCAAGCTTAAATACGATCAATTACTGTTTTTTTTATTAGAAGTTCAGTAAAGCGCTTAGAAGCCTTCTATAGCGTAGAAATTAGTGTAAAATCACAGAAAAATTAAATACGTATTAAATGTTCAAATAACATTATAAAACGATTAAACATGGGTAAGCACCTCTCTTTATGGCTCTCAAAAACATTCTAGCGCTGGCAAGTGAAGATATGTCTGCGGTTAATGATCTTATTTATTCACAGTTACACTCAGATGTAGCGCTTATTAATCAACTTGGCGTTTACATTGTTAATGCTGGCGGCAAGCGTATGCGCCCAATGTTAACCGTGCTTGCTGCACGCGCTTTAGGTTATGAAGGAAAGGATCATCTTTCGATCGCCGCGATCATCGAATTTATTCACACCGCTACATTATTACATGATGACGTCGTAGATGAATCAAACATGCGCCGAGGCCGTGAAACGGCAAATGCTTTGTTTGGTAATAGCGCCAGTGTATTAGTTGGTGACTTTCTTTATACCCGCTCTTTTCAGATGATGGTGAAACTAAACGATATGCGCATTATGGAAATCTTATCCGATGCCACTAATATTGTTGCTGAAGGTGAGGTATTGCAATTAATGAACTGCAACGACCCAAGCACCACTGAAGAAAGTTACATGGAAGTTATCTACTGTAAAACAGCCAAGTTATTTGAAGCCGCAACACGTTTAGCCGCTGTTGTTGCTAATAAGTCACCAGCGATAGAAGCTGCGATGCAAGATTATGGCAAACACCTAGGTACTGCATTTCAATTAGTGGATGACATTATGGACTACACCGCTGATGCTAAAGAAATGGGTAAAAATGTTGGTGACGATTTAGCTGAAGGTAAGCCGACATTACCGCTTTTATACGCCATGGCCCATGGTACAAAAGAGCAAGCTAAGCTAATTCATGATGCGATTGAGTTAGGCAACGGCATGGAACACCTTGATCAAATACTTCACGCGATGGAACAAACAGGCTCATTAGTTTATACCCAACGTAAAGCTGAACAAGAAGCTGATAAAGCGATTAACGCATTGTCTATATTGCCGGAGTCTGAGCACAAAAATGCTTTGATCTCACTGGCTCATGTTGCGGCAAAACGCAGCGCTTGATCATAGCAAACAGTTAATTCTATTCTTTAATTTAATTGAAAAGCCATGTTTCCCAAAAGACACATGGCTTTTTTATATACCGGTATACCCTTATCGCTTCATCCAAATAAAACACCTTTATCTTCCTGTGACACCCTAATCATTACCTAGTCATTCCTTCGTCATAGCTTAGCTATTAAATACTTCAACCTATGCAATGTTTTCCTATCGACAGCAGCTTTTAAAGGCGTATTATTAATGGTTGTAGACCAAAATAAGGACTGTTTATCTTGAAGAAATTCTTTGCATTACTTTTATCAACACTCTTTGTATTACCTCAAGTACATGCCTCTGAAGAAGCCGCCACGCTATTAAAGAAAATGGATGAACTATTTCGTTCTGTCAGTTCGCAGTCCACCATGAAAATGCAAATTATTACACCAAACTGGCAACGCACCTTAGAAATGCAAAGCTGGACCCGAGGCATGGACGATACCTTCATTCGCGTACTTTCCCCAAAAAAAGATCGTGGTGTTGCCACCTTAAAAATAGACAAAGAAATGTGGAATTACTTTCCTAAAATTAATAAAACCATCAAGGTTCCGCCTTCTATGATGATGGGCTCTTGGATGGGCTCTGACTTTACCAATGATGATTTAGTCCGTGAGGTTTCTTTAGTTGAAGAGTATCAAGTTGAAAAACAAGAAGAAGGTAAAAATTACAGACTAACGCTAATACCAAAGAAAAATACGGTAACCGTATGGGGGCGCATTGAGATTGTTGTCGAACAAACAAGCCTGCTGCCTATAGAGCAAGCTTACTTCAATGAAAAAGGCGATAAGGTACGCTCTATGACCTTCACTGAGGTTCGTGACTTTTCAGGTAAAAAAATGCCCGCTGTTATGACCATGACACCTCTAAATAAAACCGGCCATAAAACAGTGGTTGAATACATTGATGCCAAATTTGATTTACCAATAAATAACAAAGTCTTCACTTTACGAAATCTTCAAACACGGTTTTAACTCATTATGTTAATGCTCACTTTAGCGTTTAGAAACATATTACGAAATAAAAGACGCAGCTTGCTGACACTACTTAGTATGGGCGGCGGCTACTTTTTATTATGCATAACCCTTTCTATGTCTGAAGGAAGTTATAGCAATATAATTGATATATTTACTCGTGATCATACTGGGCATGTACAAATTCATGCTGATGACTATTTAACACGACCATCGCTTTATAAAACCATTAATAATGCAGAAAGCTTAATGGCCAAGCTTGAAAAAAATGAAGAGGTGGTTGGCATTGCCCCGCGAATTTATGGCCCATCACTCGCTTACGGGAAAAACAAAACCTTTCCTGCACAAGTTATTGGTATAAACCCAACAAGAGAAGCTAAAACAACGCGGCTAAAAGATAAGGTCAAACAAGGGCATTATTTTACCCGTAAAAAAACTAAGCAAATAAGTGAGAAAGTAACCGAGCAACTATCAGAAAGCGATTATGCGCCTGCAATGATAGGTTACAGCCTAGCCAAAAATCTAAAGCTAACACTTGGTGATGACTTAGTACTTATTTCACAAGGGATAGATGGCTCTGTTGCTAACGACATTTTTGAGGTTATTGCCATTGTTGGCAGTGTCGACTCTTTTGAACGTAATAATGTTTATTTAACCCTTTCTGCAATGCAGCAATTTTTATCTATGGGCAATCAGGTTCACGAACTTGCCATTGCCCTAGAGCATCAAAGTGATGCTCGTAGCTTTGTCAAAAGAATGGCAAAAAGAATTGCCAAGCAGAATAGCACAGCAATACCTAAAAATTCAGTAAGCAATAACTTGAGCATTGAACCTTGGCAAGTGGTTGAAGCAGGATTTTACAACGGCATGCAAGCCGATAAGCAAGGTAGTTATATATCAATGGCTATTATTATATTTATCGTTTCAATCGGCGTACTCAATACAGTATTAATGGGCACCTTAGAGCGCACCCGAGAGTTTGGTGTATTAAAAGCTATTGGTACCAAGCCAAGCGCACTATTTTCATTAATCATGCTTGAATCATTTTTTCTCGCCATGATCAGTTCATTGGCTGGATTAATACTCGCACTACCGGTAAATTATTGGCTATCGACCGTAGGTATTTCAATGCCAGAACCCATAGATATGGGCGGTATTCGTTTTGATTCAATGATGGGTGAAATTAGTTGGTACACTATTTTACTGCCTTTTGCGGTGGTTATTTTCAGTACACTTTTAGTTAGCCTTTATCCGAGTATTCGAGCAGCAAAAATTTCTCCTCTTAAAGCGCTGCAGGCGGTCTAAATGAGTGCGAACCTCTTATTAATTTTTACCTTGGCAAAACGTAGTTTATTTAGAAATAGTCGACGGACTTTGCTGACGGTATTTCTTATCTCCTGTAGCTTAGCGGCAATATTATTTACTGATGCTTTTGTCAAAGGCATGGTTAGCACCATGATAAAGGGCAGCACAGAAACATTCATTGGCGATGCACAAATTCATCAACAAGGCTTTAGAGAAGCAAATGATGTTGACCTTTATATTAAGAACACTGCGCAACTTGAGCAAACCTTGCAAAAACTCCCCAATATAAAAGCTTATGCTCCAAGGGTATTAATGGGCGCTATGGTGTCATCATCTGAAAATGTATCTTCCGCCTTAGTTTATGGTATTGATGACATTAAAGAAGCACAGCTGAGTAAACTAAAACGCGCGATGAAAAGTGGTAACTATTTATCAGGCAATGCCCAAGAAATTATATTAGGAACACAGTTAGTTGATTTACTTGATGTTGAGTTAGGCGACCGCATTGTTATTACCGTATCGCAAGCCCATGGTGGTGAGTTATCGCAATCGTTATTTCGCTTATCTGGTATATTTAGTTTTAATGAACGAACCATGGATAGTCATTTTGCTTTTGTTAACTTAGAACAGGGGCAAACATTATTAAATATCGATGGCGTTCACGAAGTTGCTTTGCGGCTCTCTCAAAAGGCAATAACTCAAAATGAAAATACTGAAGATAAATATCAGCAGCTTTGGCAAACATTAAATACTGATGGCCTTGAAACATTAAGTTGGCGAGAACTCGTTCCCCAGTTAGAGAGCATGATAGCAATGAGCCAATATTCCACCCTAATTGTTTCAATTATCATGTACATTTTAGTGGCGCTGGGGCTTATCAATACCATGTTTATGTCAATTTACGAACGTCATACCGAGTTTGGCATTCTACTCGCCATTGGTACTCGCCCTAAGCAATTATTTACCCAAATAATGCTAGAGGGCGCATTAATTGGCGTTATTAGCGCACTACTTGGTTTATTGCTTGGTTGCTTATTTGCTTACTGGGGCTCTGTGGTTGGCATAGATTATTCTGAAATCGATATGGGCGGTATATCACTTAACGATCCCATTTATTTAATAATTTCATTACCAACATTTGCTTTTATGGTAGGGGCAACCATTTTGATAACAATGATGTCTTGTATATATCCGGCCATTCATGCCGCAAACTTATCACCGTCTTTTGCCATGCGCAAAGCGTTATAACACCAGGAGCTTGAATTAAGTGACTCAACCAAACAAGGTCATAGAAACCTGCAACCTTAGCCGAGAATTTGGTGAAAAAGAAACCTTAGTAAAGGCGCTTAATAACGCTAACTTAACCATTGAAGAAGGTGAGTTTACCGCTATTATCGGACCATCAGGTTCAGGAAAATCAACCTTGCTACAACTTATTGGCGGTTTAGATACGCCAAGTGAGGGCGAAGTATTTCTTGATAGAAAAAATATCAGCCAAATGAGCGGTACTGAGTTATCTGACTTTAGACGTGACCATATTGGCTTTATTTTTCAAGCTTACAATTTGATCCCTGTGCTTTCTGCAAAAGAAAATATTGAATATATTATGTTATTGCAAGGTATTAGCGCCAAAGAACGTCAACATAGAGTCACTGAAATAATGCATGCCGTTGGCCTTGACGGATTAGAAAATAGACGTCCTGCTCAGCTTTCTGGTGGTCAACAACAACGAGTCGCCGTAGCACGTGCTATGGTCTCAAGGCCACGTTTGATTTTAGCGGATGAACCAACAGCAAATTTAGATTCGCACACAGGCACCGATTTACTCGACATGATGAAAACATTAAATGAAAAAGAAAATATGACCTTTGTATTTTCAACGCATGATCCAAAGATTATGGAGCGTGCACGCCGGATCATTAGACTAGTTGACGGTTGCATTGTTGATGATGAACGTAAAGATTAAAAAAGTGCTGCTTAGGGCTATTTCAACAGCATTCTTGCTGGTTTATTTACCAACGCTTCAAGCCGAAAGTTTCCAATTTTCTGGCTACTTTAAAAGCTACCTTTTAGCACAAGATAAAATCACTATCGAACAAGCATCAGTTGCCAACAATAACCCGCATAACTCAGCGCTAAAAGAAAGTAAGCAATCACAAAACGCCCTACGTTTAATGGCCGCATACTTATCAGAAAATAGTAATGTCGAAATTCACTATGAAGTACAACCCTTATATTTTTCCAATGCCAATGTATTAAACGCCCAAGCAGGTATTGCCGCAACAGTTTCAGTAGGCGCCAATCAATACCGTTATCACGATATCAATCCCATTTTGCATCAAGTCAACGACAATACCATTATCATTCAAAACTTAGATCGCCTTAATTACCAATATTCAAATGACCATGGCGACTTAACCATTGGCCGACAAGTTTTATCATTTGGCTCAGCACGATTTATTAATCCAACTGATATTTTCATTCCATTTAACATTAAAACGTTAAACCAAGAGTACCGTGTCGGTATCGACGCGATACGCTATCAAGCAGCCCTTGGCGATTTTTCTACGCTTGATACTGGCATTATCATTGGCAAAGACGGTAAAAAAGAAAATAGTGCCGCCTTCATTCGCACTGAAAACTCAATTAATGGCAACGACCTTGAAGCTATGTTCATTTATTTAGATGACGCTTGGTTAATAGGCGGAGGCATTGAGCGCGCCATTGGTGATTTCGGTTTTTGGTTTGAAGCTGCCTATATGAACTGGCAAAAACCTAAGCAAGCAAACACCGCCATCTCCGCTAATCCAAAAGATAGCCTATCGAACAATTGGGCAGAAATTTCAATGGTTCCCGAAGATTACTGGCGAAGTTCCATCGGCTTTGATTATTCAATAACACAAGACATTATTTTCATGTTTGAATATCACTACAATGGTGCTGGCACGAGTAACGTAGAAAACTATCCGGAACAGTATGCTAAAAAACCCTACCAGAAAGCTGGTGTATTTTTATTAGGGCAGCATTACGCCATACCAGCAGTAACTTGGCTCGCTTCGCCACTTGTATCTATCAGTACAAGTGCCTTTTACAACCTAGATGACAACTCATTATTTATTACCTTAAATAGCGAAACATCATGGAGCGATAACCTCTATTCAGACTTTGGCGCTTACCTGAGTGCTGGTGATAATTTTGTTTACCAACAAGATACTCAGGCAGTCACTTTCGGCTCCGAGTTTGGTGGCTCTCCTCTAAGTATCTATGCAAGTTTACGTTATTACTTTTAATCAGCTTTATTAACCTTACCTTTTATTTTTATTTTTGAGCCAATAAAAACAAAGCTAGACAAGTGCTTGAAAAACACTTTATGCTGATTGAATTCAAACACCTGTTTAAAGAGTTTAATCATGCACTATCAATCACTTTTTGTTCCATTGGCATGTGAAAGTAAATTACATTTGATGTCAATTAAAAGTGATAACTGCCATCAAAAAATTCCCGTACTTATGATCCATGGCATGGTAGAAGATGGCCGTATTTTCTATCACAAAAGCGGCAAAGGTTTTGGCAGCTATTTAGCAAAAAATGGTTATCAAGTTTATGTGGCTGACTTACGAGGCATAGGGCAAAGCACGCCAAAAATCGGTAAAAATAGCAGCCATGGCCAAACTGAAACTATTGTTAATGATATTCCGGCATTGATCTCGTATGTACAAAAACATAGTGGCTGTGAACAAATACATATCATCGCGCACTCGTGGGGTGGTGTTAATGTGAATGCCTGTTTACTGCGTTTTCCTAAAATAAGTGAACAAGTTGTTAGTGCGGTTTTTTTTGGCTCTAAACGACGTATTAGAGTTAAAAATTTGGAACGACTATTCAAAGTTGACTTTTTCTGGAACCGCTTAGGTTTATTTATTGGTAAGCATAAAGGCTTTTTTCCAGCAAAAGCTCTTAAAGTTGGCTCAGAAAACGAAACTAATAAAACCCATAGACAATGTGTTAACTGGGTAAAACACAATACTTGGGTTGATAGCGATGACGGCTTCAATTACGGCGTTGCAACACATAACGCTAATTTGCCCGCTACCTTCTATATTGCAGCAATTAATGACCATAGCCTAGGACACCAAAGTGACGTTAAGTTATTTATGCAAGAATCTGCTGGGAAGCATAGTCATTATCAATTGCTTGCCAAGCAAAATGGCAATAAATGTGATTATGGCCACCTAGATATGTTGACAGCTCCCGAAGCTATTCATGATCATTTTCCGCATGTACTAAAGTGGATGCATCAACAACAAGGCCGTATTGCTAGTTAATTCTGCCTCTATCAGCTAGAAAGTGTCTTGCTAATTTTAATGTAAATTATCAGCCGTTATTAAATTTCACCCTACAGGATGAAAACTGATACAATGCCCACAATCATTAGTTTGGCAAAATAGATAATACCGATATGCGCATTAGATTAACGGCAACGATAGATAAAAACTCAGAACACGGATGTGAAAGTGGCAAAGAATTTGAGGGCGTACTAATCCACCCTCGCTCAACAACTGTAGAGTTTGTTTCAGATTCAGGTAAACACTTTCGAGCGTTTCACTACGAATATGAAGTTATTGATTCAGTAGAATAACCTGCAAAAAACTATTTGATAAATTGGCTGAAGAATTTTAACGCTTCAGCCTTTATCAAAATTCAATATGATCCCTATCAGTGATTTGAAAGCCCATTCAAATCAACGTTTTTTTGTACCCAGAAACATATCTAATATATAAATCATCCAGATGGAAAGCGCTTAAAGCCAAAAGCGTCGTGCTATTTACATAGAAAAGGCACGCCCTTGAGAGAAGCATTTATTAAGCTGAGAACAGCCTCGGTTAGTTAGCTATAAATTAATTTTTATTATGCTTAGATTTTTCAGCATACATATTTTTATCGGCAACTGAGATTAATTGTTCCGGTGGTGTCTGATCAGAACAAGAGAAACCACAACTAAATGAAATGGAAATAGTTTCGTCGTTATAAGTAACGGTTTTTTTCGCTGCTGCTTCTTGAATTTCAAACAACCAATGCTGACATTGCTTAGTTGTAACATCAGACAACATGACAACAAACTCATCACCGCCAACCCGTGAAATAATATCACTTTCTCTAAATAAGCCGGCAAGAATTTCTGCAACCGCTTTAATCAATAAATCACCCGCGGCATGCCCCAAGGTATCATTGACTATTTTAAGGCCATTAATATCAATAACGATAACAGCAAAGTGCTTTCTATATTGATTATCGCTTAAAAACTTACGACTAAGCTCGGTAAATTTTTCATCAAAATAATGACGATTAGCAAGCCCGGTTAACGCATCGGTATTGGCTTGACTTTCTAGCTTATAAGTTAAGTCTTGTTGATAAATATATGAACGTAAAATCATGACCAACATATTTAGTGCACGCAAGGTAAAACCTAAAACGCCAGATGAGCGATAAATTAAATAACCGCGTAGTTGGTTATCTATTTTTATCGGCTCCAATTGAAAGCCTATATTTTGATCTGCAATTTGCTCGATATCTTCAAGTGATAGTTTAATACTCTCTCGGCTAGCGGCATAAGCTTGAAAAGCGCTAGGTGATTTGTCATAAGAAGAAAAACCGGCACTGCTCTTATTACGATAAAGCACTAAACCTACCGGACTTTCAACAATTAAAAAGAGTAATTTAATAGTGAGCTGCCCTACTTTTTCTATATTTTTCTCATGCTGAATTTTCAAAGAGAATCGCATCAATTCATTCAGAATTTCATGGTGATGCTCTCCTGACAAAACACTCACCCGTAGTGCTTTAGCGGTGGTCTCCAATTCTTTATTTTTGGATGACAGTTGGCTAAATTGTTCACCGATAGTTTTAGACATATTTCGCAGCAGCAAATGTACTTCATTAAATTCTCGAAAATAGCTCCGACCAAATGCTTTTTCAGCTTTATAATCTAGAAAATTTGAACTACCCAATTGCTCAGTCATTTTTTTGAGTTCAAATACCGGTCTTACTAATCGACGCGTAAGAAATAGTGCAATGGCAAGAATGAGTACCATTAAACCTGCGGTATATAAAAACAAGCCATCTCGTTGGAAAATAAGCTCTGCTATTGATAACTCGACTTTCTTAGCAAAAGCTATTTTTAATTTGAACGGTAAATTGTCACCAAATGCAATTTTGTCACGATAAATAAACATATTTTTAGCAAGCTGTTTAGGCATATTCGAATAAACAATTTGTTGGTTGAGCGACAATTCTAATAAAACATCATCCATTGAAATTTCAGCGTGCCTCACCATTTGTTCAACAATCTCTGGCATCGGGGCCATAACAAACAGAATGCTTATTACTTCGAATGGCTGCGTTAAAGATTCTTTGGGTTTTAAAATAGGGCGTGCAATAGCAAGCAAATAACTGTCATCATTTTCACTATTGGGCACTACATCCTTGCGCGGAACGGCGAAATAACGCGCTTGTGGATCAGCAATGGATTTAGATGAAAGAAAAATTTCAACCAGAAAGTCGGTAAATGGGGCAAGATTCATTTCTAGCGATTTAGTGGGAATAACTTCTGTTTGAAAAAGATCCGGTGCAATGATCATAATGCTACTAAACATTGGATAGTTAGCGAGAAAGCTTTCCATTTTAGCCAATGCTCTAACACTCATAATATCCATAGAAGCTGACGCAATAATACTGCCATCAATAGCCATTTCATCAAGCATATTAATGCTCTGTTTTAGCCCTTCCCTGCTCGCATCTATTGCAACAACGGTATCGCTGATCAGTTTTTGCTTATTAATTTCATACTGCTTATTATAGCTATCTTCAAAATGACGTATGGTTAAAAAAAATGCAGGAACAAGTGCCGCTCCCCAGATAAGGAGCGTAAGCGTTGTTCTGAAACTTAGCGTCAAATTTTTAATCTTTTATCCCTGCATTTTTAATATTTAAGTTCACAACTGTCCATAATTGAAATTAATTTTTACCTTGCTGTTGTTTATCGGCAATTTTTTGCATTAACTTAGCCGCTTGTTCAGCACTCATTACACCCGCTTGATGTCTAAGCATTCCTTTGCGCATAGCTGACCAAACAATGGTCATAGCACTGTCTGTTGGCATAGGTTTTGCGAATTTCATTGCCAGTAACATTTGCTTTTCTAGCCTGTCACTTTTTGATATCACATCATTTACGATACTTTTTTCAACGGGTAAAACCCCCAAAGACTGCCAAATAAACCTTTGCGTTTCCGGGCTTTGAAAATAAGTTAATAAACGAATAAGTTCTTTACGCTTTTTGCCATTAAGGCTGTCATTTGGAAAAGCTAGATCATGGGTAGAAAAGTAAGGAACCAAAGGTTTATCTTTAGAAATAGCCGGTAAAATGGCAATGCCAAGATCATCACCTAACTTCTCCCTAAACTCCTTTAAAGCCCAGTCACCATTTATGGTGTAGGCGAGTTCACCTTTAGAAAAGCTTGTTCTAGCACAAGCATAATTACAGTGTTCTTCAGGAATTTTAAGGTCTTTAAGTGACTTGTAAAAGTCTAGCGCTTGTATCATGGCATTGTTATCTAAATCTATTTTCCCTTGTATTACTGGCCAACCACCATACGCACCATAAAAAGGAGCAAACCAATACATTTCATCATAACTCCAAGCAATAAAACGTTCATTGCTTCCCTTTAGCTGCTCTTTTTCAAATAAATGTTTTTGTTGAATTATTTCATCCCATGTTTTGGCTACATCACTGACAAATTTTTTGTTGTAATAGAGCATCAAATGATTGCCCTGGATCACAGGAATACCATAATTCAGGCCGTCAATGCTGGCTGTTTGCCATAAATCATCGGCAATATCTTTACTTCTAAATGATGCATCTATAGCACTGTAGTTCATCAGCTCATGCAAACCGATATGGTCAGCGGGTATTAATACCACATCAGGGGCATTGCCACGTTCGATAAGCTCTAAAAGGTTAACCCGTAAATCTCCTTGAGCAGACCATAACCTTTCAACTTCGATATTTTCTTGTGCTGAGAATCGATCAATAATTTGCTCAAAAGTTTTACCTTCGTAGGTAAAAACAAATTGCAAACTTTCCTTAGCAAACGCCAAAGATGATTGGAGTAATAAAAACAAGATCAGGGGTAATATAAATAAACAACGAAAATTCATAAAGAGCCAACATCCTTTTATAAAAAATCAGCCACCAAATAAGTGAGTACTCGCTGACAGCACGGCTTACATTATTAGTTTTATAAAAACTAAAGAACTCGTTTGATAAACTTTAATTTACTAAACAGTCGATGAGACTAAAAGTTTACATGAAAACTCAGCACTTACCTCTAAAACATTTCATGATAACGCCAAAAATTAAGCACAAGACATCACCATCATCAAAAATAAGCAAGAAGTCTTAATTTTGTAAAAACAAGTTTCGTAAAAATAATTTACATTAGAAGCCGATTATCTCTTGGAAATAGCTATAAATAACTTGTTGAATTTGAAGCTACTCTTCGGGGTGGATTGGCTTTTGAGATCGTTCATGACATTTTGCACAAATAAACTAATGCTTTTGTAAATGTATAGATAAGGTTTCTTTATAAATCTGTTTAGCATCTTCTGCACTTAAACCTAATGTTTCTTGCATTGATTTAAGGTGTTCTTTTTCTTTTTTTGAAAGACCACCATCAGCAAAAGATTCTTCCATTTTGAGCTGATAGGTTTGCCGTTTTCGGCGAAATTCACTACCAAACCCCGAAGCAATAATACCTGTTGGCAGTGCTACCATTGAAATACCCACAAGAGTAATTAAACCACCAAAAATCTTACCGCCCATAGTTATTGGCGTAACGTCGCCATAACCGACAGTTGTTAGGGTAACTACCGCCCACCACATAGCAACGGGAATATTGCCAAAGTGCTCAGGTTGGATATCATGCTCTAGTAAATAAATGCCACTTGATGCTAATACGACGATGGTAAACATAATAACGTAGGAAGCAAAAAGCGCCGGTGTTTCGTTTTTAAGTACCGACAATAGCGTTTTCATCGCTGCTGAATAACGGGTTAGTTTAAAAATTCTCAATAAACGCAGGATACGTAAAAAACGTAAATCAAGCACAAAAAAGAAGGTTAAGTAGAAGGGTAAAATAACAATAAGGTCAATAATTGCCATGGGTGAGCGCATATAACGCAGGCGCGCTCTTAAATTTCCGCTTTCGTGTTTATGTTTTTCGTTATCAACACATGACCATAAACGCGCAAAATATTCCATGGTGAAAATTAATACCGAAACAAGCTCAAATACTCTAAAAAAATGATAGTGCTCTTGTTCAATACTCGGCACTGACTCTAAAACTATCATCACCACATTACTAAAAATAAGAATAAATAGGGCGGAGTTTATTAGCCGGCTACGACGAGTTAATACGCGGTCTTCGTTGAAAATTTCAGAGGTGATTTGTCTAAACGTCGTCATGATAAGTCTATAAGGCAATGATGATACTTAAGAATATGACAAACTTTTCTTAACTTAGCTAGCAAGAAATAGCGCCATGGTTGCCTCAGAGATAATCAAGCCTAAGTCATGACAACTTAGGCTTGATAATTTAAGCTTTATTGCTTTAGAAAAAGCGTCTTACTTTTTAGTAATCGCTGCCAATTTAGCTTTGTGATCAAGCTCATTAGCTGGCATTTCAGTATTGTCATTTTTTAAGTAATGGTCCATCCAACGCATTAAACGTAGGTTGTAATCATATTTAGCGGCAATACGACGGTTACCATGGCCTTCACCTGGATAATAAACTAAACGTACATCTTTACCTTGCACTTTCATGTAGCGGTATAGCTCCATAGACTGTGAAGGATGAACGCGAGGGTCATTCTTACCATGCATAATTAATAATGGTGTTTTTGACTGACCAGCCCAATAAATTGGGCTACGCTCTAGATACCATTGCCACTTATCCCAAGGGTAAGAACGCGCATGAACTAAGTTCATCTCATTTGAAATATCTGTTGTACCAAATTTAGACAATTGGTTTGAAATACCAACAAACATAACGCTTGCTGCAAAATGCTCTGTTAATTTAGTTGCCGCCCAAGCCGATGCATAACCGCCATATGAACCACCAGTAATACCGACTTTTTTACTATCAACTAAGCCCATATCAACTAAGTGCATTTTAAAGTCGACTAAATCGTCAAACTCTTTACCGGCATAATCGTTTTGTCCAAGTTGAGAATAAGCAACACCTTTACCTGTGCTACCGCGGTAGTTTGGATAAAATACTGCATAACCTTGCGCTGCTGCTAATTGGCCAGGCTTTGAGTATGCCGTTAACCAACCGTCTTTATCATGGCTTTCTGGGCCGCCATGTACTGACATGATCAATGGGTAGCGTTGGCCTTTTTTATGATCTAGTGGATAAATTAATACCCCTGCAATTTCAACACCGTCACGTGCTTTTAAGGTAATGGTTTCTTGTTTAGCAAAGTTCTTATCATTCAACCAATTATTTGATTGTGATAAACGAGTTGTTTTGCCTTTTTTACCACGCACCATAAAGACTTCATTTGGGTGCTCAGCTGTATGACCTTTTACTACAATCGTTTTATCTGAATCAGAAATACTCAAGTTTGAAGCGATAAACTTACCAGCTTTAACCACTTTTTTGTATTTAGATTGATTAGGTTTGATGCTAGCAACAATAGATTGCGTATCGATATTTGAAATGAAGTACAGCTTGTTTTCATCATTTGCCCATTCAAAATCAGCAACATGGCCCATATGTTCAGGCAACCAATTTTTAACGTCACCGCTTTTAGTATTGGCTAAAAATAAACGACCTGTCGCTGGGTCATGCTTGTCTTGTGCACCTAAGATAGCAATATATTTACCGTCATAAGAAAACTCTGCTGCACCTAGCTTACCTGCTGTAGCAAAAGAGGTCGTTACTACTTTTGAGTTTGCATCAACAATGTGCCACTGCGACTTCATGTATTTGTCATCAATAAGCGCTGAAGGCTGGGTTTTAACTAATAAAACATCACCTTTAGGAGAGAAATGTACATCAGAGACATAGCTACCAATATTCCATGCTTCTGGAGTTAATGGCTTCTCTGCTTTGGCAAAGTCTTCAACGTAAAGGTACTGATCATGTAAATTTTCTTCATATACTTCAGCTTTAAAACCTAAATCAGCCAATTTTTTAACTGACTTGTCTTTTGGCTTTTTCGCTAGCAAAGCAATTTTTGAATTATCATCATTTAAGGTATATTTTGAAATGCTGGTATCTTTCAATGCTAAAACTTGCTGAGCTTGGCCACCACTAAAAGGAATTTGATAGAGGGCAGTAAACTTATCGCCTTTCATCTTCGCTAAGAAATAAATGGTATTACCGTCATTCGACCATTGCACATGATGTACATTTACTTCGCCAGTGATATAAGCGCGTTCAACACCTTTATCATCAACGATAAATAGTTCGCCCCAATTTAAGCCATCTTTTTCAACATAAATTTCACGTGGTACAGAACGAGTAAAAGCTACATTTTCACCGTTAGGGCTAACTTGCGCTTGCGAGACTTGTTGCAAAGTAGCAAGTTCTTCCGAGGTGATAACATTTGCAGCTAAAACTGATGTTGTCATCAACCCTGCTGTTACCGCCAAAACTTGCTTAAAATATTTCAGGTGGTTTTTCATACGTTTTTGATCCCTTTTTAAAATCTGGCCAAATTCTATGTGTTTTCCTCTGTTAAACCAACCTCAATTAAGACGAATAAATCAAAAAAGAGCTTAAAACGAGATTAAATAGAGTCGAAAGTTATTCACAATAGCGGCCAAGTAATTTAGGCTACTGTGGCGAAAATACATCTGGTTAACCAAAAGATCATTATTAAATTTGACGGGTTGATCTAAACATTACACAGAGACAAATATGACAACAAAACTTCATCAAAAATTAATTGGCGGATTCCCAAAAGATTTTTGGACTGCTAACGGTGTTGAGCTACTAGAACGCGCGGCCTACTACGGCGTATTTATTGTAATTACCTTATACCTTTCACGAATTTTAGGCTTTAACGATGTTGAAGCCGCGTGGATTTCAGGCTCTTTTTCTGCGGGTCTTTATTTTTTACCTACATTTACTGGCGCATTAGCTGACAAGATTGGTTTTAAAAGTTCACTTTTACTCGCCTTTGGCTTATTAACCATAGGTTATGCTGGGCTGGCAGTTTTTCCTGCGCTACTTGAAGGCCAAGGTTTAGTTCAATATGGTCGAGACGTAGTATTTACTGGCTTATTGGAGCGAGATATTCGCTGGGCAATTGTACCTATCATGGTTGTTATTATGATCGGTGGCTCATTTATTAAAGCAGTAATTACTGGCACGGTTGCTAAATCAACCACTGAAGCTAACCGCGCTAAAGGTTTCTCAATTTTTTATATGATGGTTAACATTGGTGCCTTCTCTGGTAAAACAATTGTTAAGCCACTACGTGAATCGATGGGCGATTTAGGTCTTATCAACCTAAACTACTTTGCGGCGTCGATGACTTTAGTCGCTTTCTTTGCCATCTTTTTCTTTTTCAAAAACACTGAACATAATGAAGACGGTAAGAGTATTTCTGAGATTTGGCAGGCACTACAAAAAGTATTATTTAACGGCCGACTCATTGCACTTATATTAATTATCACTGGTTTTTGGATGGTACAACATCAGCTATATGCCACCATGCCTAAATACGTTTTACGTATGGCTGGTGAAGGTGCCTCTCCATCTTGGTATGCCAACGTTAACCCACTAGTTGTGGTATTAACTGTAGGCTTAGTTACCTCAATGATGAGAAAACGCAGCGCACTATTTTCAATGACCACGGGTATGTTCATCATGCCTATTTCTGCTTTAGTTATGGCATCAGGCAACATGATCCAAGGCAATGTAGATATTGGCTTTATGGAAGTACACCCAATTGCTTTAATGATGATTGTTGGTATTGTCTTCCAAGGCTTAGCGGAATCGTTTATTTCACCGCGCTTCTTAGAGTACTTCTCATTGCAGGCGCCAAAAGGGGAAGAAGGACTATATTTAGGTTTCTCACACCTACATTCATTTATCAGTTCTTTATTAGGTTTTGGTCTTTCAGGTTATTTGCTTGAAGCCTATTGTCCGGATCCTCGTTTATTTGAATCACATGAAGCTTGGCAACAAGCGGCCTCAAATGCACATTATATCTGGTATGTATTTGCTGGCATTGCCATTGTTTCAGCAATTTCTTTATTGATTTACGGTAAAGTTATTCAAAGAATTGATGCAAAGGCAGAACAAGCTAACAAAGCACAGGCCGAAATTGCCACCGCTTAACTAATTAGTTAAATAAAACCGCATTAAAAAAGGCTAACGAAAGTTAGCCTTTTTTGTACCCTTTTGCCTAAGACTTTAAATATTAGGTTTTTGATTTGAACTTACTGCGTAAAAATTCACATTCAGTTTTTGCCACATTTTTCATTCCACCAAATAGAAAGCTCGAAGCCACCCACAAACCAATTAGCAGTATCAGCACCGTTTGCCCCTCTTCGCTGCCGCGTAATACGATGGCAGTGGCCAACATCGCTGTGGCCCATAAAACGGCATTACCGATAACCAGCTTTTTTAAAAATTTTGTCGTCATTTTTTCACTCCCCGCAATTATTTCATCAAACATCTCTGCTTGTTGATTACTGTTTAGCTTTTCAAATACGGTACGGTTTTTTTGATACTCACCGCGTAGCGCTTCAATATCGCCTACTTGCTCTATTGCTAAGTAAAAGGCTTGTTCTTCATTAATTTCATCACTAACTAGTGCTTCAATTTCACAATACAAATGATCTTTTAGTTCATCAATATTGCCTTTTTGTCGGCAACGATTCTTGCCTATAGTTTTACACCAATTATCAACACTTTGATTTAAGTTGAACATAGCAAATCTCCATCAAGTTTTTGCAACATATCATTTAGGGTTTGCCAATTACTTAATTGCAGTCCCAACTCTTCCTTGCCCTTTATCAAAATACGATAGTACTTACGTTTTCGACCCGTTTCAGACTGTCCCCAATAAGCTTCAACCAAAGCCTTTTTTTCTAAGCGATGCATAATCGGATAAAGCATGCCATCGGCCCATTGCAGTTTACCGTCAGATATCACCTTAACTTTCTGAATAATGTCATAGCCATAACTGTCGCCTTGGTTAAGAATCGACAAAATTAGCGGTGTTGCTGACGCTGCCACCATATCTTTTGCAAGCTCCATATAACCCCTCCTTGAAAAACTGATGCATTATTACTCACGATTTATTTCCAGTGTCTAATTCCAAGAACTAGTTACATAGAAATTCTATGTATACATTTATACCTAGAATTTCTATGTATGTCAAAAAAATAAAAATTTGCTACAACGTTAAAATGCCTTCAAATAATACAAAGTTAAAAAAGCATGGTTATGAGCTAATTGAGTAGAGTAGAATTAATTAAATGGAAAGGAGCTAAACAATATTCAAAAAGAACATGATATTAATGAAGCTAGCAGCTATTGAACTTTGCAAATTGTTTTTGCAGCCTTTGGCATAAGGCTGCAACTATATTTAGTCATTTTTATTTAGTCGCTTCCCTATTTGAATCATTGATAAGGTAAAAATATATGAGCAGCCCACTAGGTGGTTTCTATATCTCTAAATTAAATCGCCAACAAAAAGAAAAATTTGAACTCGCAAAGCAAACTCAAATTAAACTTCAAGTTACCTTAGAAATAAATGGCTCTATCATACTCACTGAGACTCTTGAGATGGTTATTGGCAAAGTGGTTACTATCAACGCGACAAATTGTTCCATTGATATTTATACTGCCATTTTGCCATCAGGCTTACTTAACGTGAGCTGCTCCATAGCTGGTTTTCACTGCTCAGCTAAACAAGAATTCAACCTATCACCTAACGAGTCACTTTCTTCCTTGGTGGCTGTTAATGAAGAGATAAAGCTTACGCTTTGCGCATCAAAAAATAGTTAAATTTATTTAGCTCAAAGCGGCACCATTAGAGTTTTTCAAAAACTAAAATAAAGCGGTCTGTTTTACGCCTTATTTCAGGTTTAAAAGGGGTTATCGTGCGACTGTCGTTTTTATTGGCTAATAGATCACTTTGCTTAATAAGTTTATAGCCTTTGCTTTTCATTTCTTTTTTTACATAATTTACATCAATACGATGAAGGTCTTGTGCTGATTTTATACCTGTGCCATCAAGTGCAGAATGATCAATGATCAGAAATTTACCGCCCGTTTTTAAGGCTGCATTTACTTGCTTTAAAAAGTCTTCTTTATCAACTTTCCAATCTTTAGCTTGATGATATAAATCGTGATAACCCAAGGCAAAAATTACTGCGTCGGCACTCGACTTTTTCAAATCTAAGTTTTCAGTTTCTCGGTCATGTCGAATAACATTTACTAATCTATTATTTGCTAGCCTTGCAACAAGTTCTTTTTCTACCCACGGCATATACGCCTGATTATTATGAAGAATTACCGAGCCATTTCGACCTATTTTAGCCGCTGCTAACTCGCTAAAATAACCACCACCGCCAAGGATGTCGATAACTGTCATACCTTGTTTCAGCTCAAGCAGTTCAATGATCTCTGCTCCCCGGCTTTGCGCATCACGTGTAATATCTTTTTGTGCTCGTTCTCCTTTTTTAAAATTAAGCTCTTGTGCAGCCCCTGTAAAACTAATTAAGAAGCTAACTACACATAATAAATATGTAAATATTTTCATTTGTTTGACCCCATTATTCGTTATTATTATTTTTTCTTATCATTCTTTTTTTATCATTTTGCTATCAGCAAACTAGAGCATTTATTTAATGCTTAAACTAGTCTCCTGCCTTGATTCTAACTAGGCTAGCATTCAACTTTATAACCTTAGCATCAATTCTTTTATAGCCATCGTATAAATAACAAACGAATGAATAGCTTTATGTAACAAAAAATATTGCCTTACTTTTTAAATATAAACTTCACATAGTTAGCAGCAGGCAATAACATTACCGTTTAGATAAGTTTAATCAGGATATAAATTCAGTATGAGAATAGCCGCAAGTTCCCCAGAGGCCCAAAACGCTTTAAAACAACTAACATGGCTCCAAGAGTATTTTGCAAAGCAATTACAACAGGTTGCTAAAAGCGCCGATCAGGCAACTGACTTCATCAAAGTTGAATGGCTAAGAGATCAAGGTGCACACGGTGGTGGCGCACGCTTAGAGGCAAAAGAAGGCGGTTTGTTTAATCGCGCTTCGGTCAATGTTTCACAAATTCAATATGAAAATAATCCTGAAAAAGC
>PJEL010001716.1_pt1 | contig 21352 bp, 17 predicted proteins | sample 1853271 | NCBI WGS metagenome assembly PJEL01 (sample SAMN08108733, study PRJNA415343) | Invertebrate metagenome, whole genome shotgun sequencing project. | host: Globobulimina | place: Sweden: Gullmar Fjord | collected 2015-08
TGACAAGGGTGGGTTGAGCTTTTAAGCTAATTCCTGTGAGCATATTACGATATATAACATACCGTTGCAATAAAAACAAGCTTTTGCACTATGACAAGTAATCCTAGAGTAAGTACAGGAAAAATAGGCTCTCTTGACTCTGGGCTAAAGTAAGAGAGAGATGCGTACGCATCTCTCTCAAAGACTCATTATTTTCCTTTTGTAACTGTAGCTAAAACTGTTAGCTTTTCTATATGTAATTTCTATAGGGATAGGTTATTTCTTCTTATTCTAGTAAGTAAAAAAAGACTCAAAGAACCCAATGTAATACCAATCAAGGGGATAGCTCAGGACTTTCTATCCCAAAATTGTGTGAATGAAAAACGTTTTTACATTTAATTGTATTTTATAAATAGGCTTCCCAGGATAAAAAAAGAGAGTTCCAGATAGTTTTTTTAACTATTGAGACATAGCCAACAGAGTAGCTACTACTATTTTTATACAAATAATAACAAAGTTATATAATATAGTAGCATGTTTGTTTTACAAAAATTTTAATGTAATATGGCTCACAACTAAGTGTAGAGCGAAATAATTAGAGCATCTAAGCGTATTGTAGGTGGTTATTGTGCATTATTTATTTATTAATAATTAACATTGCATCAAAAATTAACATTGCATCCAACAACTAAGATAAACCAGTATGTATATTATTATTAATAAATTAAAAAATTATCCGCTTTCTTTTCTACTCTTTTTTGGGAGTTTTGTGATCAATGAAGTTTATTCAATACAGTTTAATAATCAAGAGATTCTAAATACTCACCAAATGTTTAAATCTACATATCACCGTTTACAAGACAATGAAATTACAAAAATAAAAAAATGTTCACCTGGATGGAATGAAGGATTTATAAAGTCGAACTTATATAAAGGTTGTTGTGAAAAAGCTCAGATCTATGCACCTAAAGGCGCAATGCCTATGGACGCTTATCGTTTTTTAAAACAAGTGGTTCCTGTTGATATTGCTCGCAAAAAACTTTATGATGAGAGCAAACTTAAAAGTTTATTCGGTTGGGATGAAAGTTTTTGGACTTCTCAATACAAAAAAACCAATAACCCACTTCCAAGTATTGGGATTTATATTCATTCACCAGTTTGTCCATTTCGACCACTTGGCTGTGGTCAAAATGACGACCTTCATAGAGAAATAGACGGTTACACTGAATCTTGTCCTAATTGTATAGCCAACCTTAAGAATAATTATAGTAACACTGCTTTTGATGAAAATGTTTTTTCTAACAATAATAATATGGCTCATTTATACTATACATGTGGGCCTGCTTTTGATAGTGAGGAACAAGTAGATTATAAGTATTATTTAACAACCGATACTAATAATAATGTATCGATAACACCACAGAGAGAAAAAGAATTAATCAAGTTTATGGAAGAGGTTATTAATGGTGCTTTCATTTGTGCTTCACAAAATCAAAATACAAATATAACCGAAATCGTAATGCCTCTTATTAGCTGCGGAGCTTTTGCAAAGAAATATCCAGGAGGGAAAATTGAGTTTTTTAACAAAATATTTTTACCAGCATTTAAAAACTCATTTAATAGAAATATTGAAAAATTAAAGAATGGAAAAGTAAAAACAATATCAACAATTGGTAATAATACTATAATGAATCTTATGCTATCTGAGTACATAAAAACCTTAAGTTTTTCGGATAATGAAAACTTTAAAAGCAACGCTTATGGAATGGTGCCTGATATTTTTTTTGATGATAATATAAATAAGTTTAAAAATGCACTTTTTGTAGTTCCAGGAGATCCAAACAGTGCAGGGGGAAATGGATTTCTTGCAGATCCATCTTTGGATGGTTCTTTTGGTGCTAATACAGCTTTAAACATTCTTGCATGGCCACCTACCAATCCTTACATAAAAAAACAACTAGATATAATTAATTTGAAGAGAAAACTCTATCTACTAATACCCTTAGTATTTCTAGTAGTAGTCATTGTCTACTTTATTAATTCTAAGAATAAAAAGGAAGATAAGATGGATTATTATACATTGGATGTTATATTGGAGGGTGCTCAAAAGATTTAATTACTGCATAGCCTTGGATACTAAGTTTTTTAGATGGATTAAATCTTGTTGGTACTTTTAAGTTAACATTAAGAGCTACATTATTGTTACTGATGGTAGGTTATGTTTTATAAAATTTGAACAATAAAGCATTCCTCTTACACTACCAGTGTTATGTTTTAATTTATTTGTGCAAAATAGTAGCTTACTAAAAGAACTGTTCACTAAAATGAAATCTTTTAAATCACTAATTACTTTATTTTTACTTACAAATGCAATAATAAAAACAGAGTCTACAACCTACTTTGAAAGGAGCAAAGAAAAACCAAAATCAAAAACAGAAATAATGTTTTCGAATACATTAAATGCATTATTTTTTGCAAAAACTTTAGGTAAAAGAATTAAGCTAAATCACAAAGAATCTAACTTCGCTCAAGGTGCTCTTAATGAAAATAGAAATCAGCTATTAAAAAGTCTGGTATCTTTTTTAGAGAAAAATAATAAGTCAAATGAAGTATTAAGTAAGCTACTGTTAGATAATTTACCTCTTAAAGAAAATAAAAGTATGAAAAAGGAGGTTAATAAAAGAAACCACTATACACCTAATTTGATTTTAGGCTTAATTCATTCTTACAATAAAACCAAATTACTAGATAATATAATTGAGCAACTAGGTGGTGGATACAAAAAGATACCAAAGGACTCTTTTGGTTTATTATTGTTAAAAGAACTCCAAAAAGAACCATTCCTAATAAGCAGGCCTACTCTAATTCTTATTTTTTACCTAATTCTTAATAACTCAACTACAGTGCTTAAAAATAATGACAAAGAATTAGAGCAAGCAACACAAATAATAAAAAGGTTCTTAGAAAAAAACCCAAGGATTATATATTCAATAGCCTCTTCTATTAAGTACAACCTTAATAATTACAATACAATCTCAACAGAAAAAATTCGTTACATAGCAGAAAATATAGACTCTCCTAAGCTTCAAAAATTTCTAGATAGTAATGAACAATATATAAAAAAATCATCTAAAAATAAAGGCTCTTCAGTTAGTGGCTTTTTACTATCTCTTATAGGACTAACTATCTTGGGTTACAGTGCTATAGGGGTAAAAAAGGATATTACAAAATCCACAAAAGATACACATCATTCGAAAGAAGAAAATCAAACTCCCAATAGAATTGTATCAGAAAAAGCTTAGTTAATCATCAAGTATGATTGGTACTATACCAATTATTTTTTATTGTAAGATTGACAGAATCACTCCTATAGAAAAAATATCTCTTATTTGATATAAATAAAGCTGAAATCTATAATTAAGTTTGTTATTGGATATAATTCCATAGGAATAGAAGCAACTTATTGTTGTATTTATAAGCAATTATATTTAATTTTAAAATTATCTGTTTATTATGGCTTAATAATCTAGATAGTTGCAATAAAACTGCTTACATTCTTGTCACTTATGAATACTAGTTCCATTTTATCTAAAAGCATTAAGAAGCAACTCTTCATTATATTTTTATTTATTGCTCACAGTAACCTATATTGTACTACCTTTACTTCTAAGTACAGCACACACAAAAATATATTGGTTGTTTAGAGGATGAGATGACTTTTGATGGATATATAAAAGATCTAACCAAAAGATTCCCTAATAATCAAAATTTAAAAACTTTTGATACTATTAACTTAGATGGAACCTCTGTAACCTTACTACCAAGTAGTAACAAAAAACCAGGAGTTAGATTACCTATGTCTAAAAAATTAATAAGTTCGTCTATAGGATATATAGTATCTCTTAAAAACGCAATAAATGAAAATAAAAATCCACTAGCTCTTTTTTGTGGCTATTTCAGTTATAATAATTACATTAACTGTGATATAATAGAAGAAGTAATGAGATATCGAAAAGCTAACGATTTAAAATTAGATGACATTTTTGTAGAAATTAATGATTATGCTACAAAAAATAAAAAATGTAAGTATACTATTTCTACAAAAAAATACCATAAAGGGCACATTGGTCTTAAGCTAACTAAAGTAACATCATGGGAAACCTTTGTAGAAGATACTGCTTTTAAAATAGAATTTAAAGAATTATCCCCAAATGGAGTTTCAGATGGAAATTGTATAAGACTTACAAAAACATCAGATGAGGACTTAGCTGGATTATTAATAAATGATAGTTCTTTAAAATATCATAATACAAATAAAATTGGTATGCTAGAGATATTGTTAACAGAACAGAAATTAAAATAAGATCAAGGGGGTTTTAAACCTATTATGATTTATAGAGAAATTGATAATTCCTTAGATGCTCTTAATAGCTCTAATTTTAAAGAACTGTTTCCAAAAAATAGTAGAAGCATTAAAAAGAGTTTAATGCCCCAGTTAAACCAACAATTTTACTTTGCAAATGAGTCTAAACGTTGTAACTACTTTTGTAGAAAAAACAAAAATATTTCTTTATCTAGTAAACTAGATAAATTTAACACCAATAATAATTACTCTAATTCTAATAGTTCATTTAGCTATTCAAAGAAGAATAATTTTAAAAGTAGCTTGACTAACAAGCTAAAAGAATTAAGTAATAAACTAACTTTAGCTGGAGAATTAATGAGATTAAATTTTGTTGTTTCTAATGAGTATGCCTTAGAAAATGTTCGTGATGATTTAGAGGATTATAATTTTAATCAAAATAGCAGTGAAATAATTGAGGATAATAAAGATGAGATAGTTAATTTATACAATAATTGTTATAAAAAAAAAATAAATAAACATAACAAGAATCAAATGAATCTAGCTATCAATAATATAGTTGCTTATCTAGATATTTTGAATAACATATTGAATAACATATTGAATTTTGACTATATCAAGAAAGAGGAATACGATACAGATGCTATTATAGAAGATCTTGACTTAATAGAAAGTGAAGAGAGTGATATATTTAAACATTATTGTAAGAGGGAAAATAGAGTTAAGGGCAATGAGTTCTTAGCATTATTAAGTGATACATTATCTAAAATCAAGTTATAACTCAGCTCTAATATTTTTGATTCTAGAAACTTCCTAATAACGCAATCCCAGACACAACTACACAGCCTGTAAGAACTAAATTTTCTGTGCTTTGAATATCATTAATTAAGCTTCGTAATTCACGAGAATTGTTAGTTATCTACCTATTCCAAAAAGTCTTAAAGGAGCAGTTATAAATCCTCCAATTATTGCTTCAGCACTATTTTGTGCTTGTAATGCTTGGGCATGTATTTGAGATTGATATTTGTTTTGAACTTCTAGTAGTTGAATTTGGTTTTGTAGTGATTGAATTTTGTTGTTAACTTGCAATGCTAAAATTTCGTTTTGTGCTTGGCTACAGCTAACTAGTGCTTGTGAATTTTGATTATTAATCCTTTGGACTTGAAGTTGATTGTGGGGGATATCTATCCTTTGCTTGCAAACTATCTATTAGTGCTTGCGTTTTAGCTTCTTGCTCTTTTTCTTGTTGATATCTTATATTGTGATTACCTCTATTTTGCTCTTGCAGACTGGCTATTAGTTCTTGCGTTTTAGCATCACTTCCTTCTTGTATTCGCTTATATTCATCAAACTTCATTTTTAATAGATGGTTTCCTTCTTTTAAAAATAAAAAAATTTCAGAAATTTCTTTTTATGATCTTTATCAAAATCCATAAGGTCATCTATAATATTTTCATTATTATATTCTTTACTATCAAGAAATGAAATAACATAAATGTGCCTGCTTCTATCTATAGGCATTTGTTCTCTTTTTATCAAAAAACCATTAATAGTAGCTATTCTTTCATCAATCCTACTATCAAACGCAGAGGCAAAGACTTTTTGTAAATTAGTAGTAATTAATAATGAGGTAGCTAAAGCAATGGATTTGAGAAATTTTAAAAACATAATAATTATAATTTAGCAAAAATATACAATATAAATACAAAATTATTGTGCGCATCAAGAATTTTTTCGGCTTAAAATATAAATAGCCGTCTATGGAAGGACATAATTAACTCTCAGGTTATTACTCTTGATTGATATTATGATTACTTTCTTCTTTAACCTCATTTGATAATAAGTAATAGGCCAAAATTGAAGATAAACAAGTCATTATGATAATTATAAAAAACGTATAATTTAATAAAGTAACTGAGATACTACCTTTATTTTTTTTATCCTTATTTATATTTATCGATTGAGTTAATTTCGAATTATTGGTATTTTTACTATTCTTATAATCTAGCTTATCTTTTTCTGCCTCTGCCTCTGCCACTGATTTAGTTGTGATTGGGATGTAAGAACTCTCCAACCTGTTTGAGAGACTATCAACATTAGTATCTAGATCGCTGTCGCCTGTATTTGTTTTTTCCTCAAATTTACTCTCATATTCACTTAACATTATCTTTGACTTGATATTGTTACTATTGCTCTTTATAGTTTGGTTTTTTTTGAAAATTGGAAAGTTTTTATTTCTTATATATTCGAAAAAACCATCAGCAAAGCTACGATCATCTAAGTTATAAGAAAGTTGTTCTATACTTTCATATCCATGACCTTTGAGATAGTTGATTAACTCTTTAAAAATTTCTTCATAAGATTTATTAATAATAAGCTTTAAGCTTTTTTCTAAGTCTAGAATGTTCTTTTTTACACATTTGTATATCCAGAGTGCAAGAAATTGGCAAAGAAGTTGTTTTTGAAAATCTATTGATAATTCACTAAAATTACAACCTGGAAATAGCTCATCACAATTAAATGGGTCAAAATAAGTCAGTAAATTACTCCTTTGTTCATAAATCATAATAGGTATAAATTTCCCTTGATCTTGTACAAATTTCTGTACTGTTAATAAAATATTTAAAATTCCAATTTTATCAACCTTATAATTTTTTAAAGACAAAGCTTTTATTAATAAACCAATCAGATCCTTTATTGATGTTTTTGATAATCTTGCCTCATTTAATGATTGAGTACTTTTATCATTATTGCTATGTTTTTTTAACCAATTTTCATATGATAATAATTCAGACATTCTACCATGATGTGTATAACCACTATATATCTTATCATCACCAGGATTATAGTATTGATTATTTTTTTCGTACAACACTACCGTCTTTTGGTTAGAAAAAGATACTCTTATTTTGTTAATATCGATATTTTTTTCTTTTATTAGTTTAAATATATACTCCATAGTTTTTAAGTCTATGCTTGAGTTTAAAGCAGCATTATTACAAAAAACAGCCAGCGGATTTTTACTTTCATCTGCAGCATCCCTAAAATTTAATAGATATCCTATTACTGAATTTTTACTCTCAGTTTTAAAAAGTGATATTCCTTGTTTTCTATCACCTCTTGGTAAAAGAGTTACAGAAATCCCTTTTTCATAAGTCGAAAGCCCATTTTCAGGAAATGTTTTTTCCACTATCTGTATCCATTTATCTTGATAGGTTTTTATATTCTCAAGTTTTGACCTTATTACAATACTAGTTGCTAATAAGTGATTATTATGAAGTGCTTCAATCTCTTTAATAGGATTTTGGTCTATGTCAATAACAGAATTATTAGATGCTAAAGCAGCATTAGATATTAAGAATAGAGTTAAAATAAATTTTATTTTGCTAATCATGAAATATTTTTTCATACAATAATAACTCTATACTATTAAATACTTTTAACAACTTTATATAGACTGTCTATTCTTGATTTTAACTACTTTAGTAAAACTATCAAAACTTTTTTTCATAACAACATCAATTCACTATATTATAGCTTTTATTTTTACATAAAACAGCATCTTTAAAATCATGTAATATAATTGTCAAAATAGAAGTAATAGCCCTTTTGTTGAATCAACCTAAAAGGCAAAAAGCTTTTTAGTTTGTGGGAAAGAATCAAAGAGTAAGAGGAAGTTCTAGCCCTTGGATGCTCTTATTAGTAACTTACATAAGAAAGTGTTTGTATTAAGATATTTTCACTAACTATGTAATTACCTAATATCAATTTATGATTCTATTTTAAGTATTGCTTAGTGCTACTTTTAGTTTGGTGATTAGAGAAGTGTTTCTTTTTAAAGCTCTTATTTCTGCTTTCAAGTCTGATATAAATAAATCTAACTCTAACTCTGAATGACACTTCTTTGATATTCTGCTAGAAATCAAAAGAAAAATAGAAAAAGAAGTCAAGCCTAAGCATTAAATGCTAGTTGGATTTCTTCTGTTGAGTTTATAATTAATGATCCTACTAATGTTGGAAATAGTATTTTTATAAATCCTAATTCCTCAAGTATTTGCATTACTATAATCTCCCCAATAGATTCAATTGTTAATGTTCCAGCTAATGCTAATGCTGAAACTATAGTATCTGAGTTTTTTCTTATACAGTTTTTATTGGCTTCTAAATTATATAAAATATGTTACTTGGGATTATCAATAAGTTTTTTTAACTCATCATCATTAAGAGAATAGTAGATATTCTTAACATCACGCAAATACTTGTCTACGGCATTATGAAGTCCATAGCTGTAATTGTTCTCACTGAACAATCCATTTATTGCTGAAATAATGTGATTTTGAATATTTTGTGTTTAAAGTGAGGTTGAGTGTGTGTTGCTTTCTAGAGTAAATAGGGATAAAAGTATTTATAACTTTAAATTCGGTTTTTAACTTACTTAAGTTCATTATAATTAATGTTTATTTTAACAAGAATAGTATGTATTTACCAAAATAACGAAAAAAAACATATGAAAAGTTTAATGCAAGGCAGTTGTAAATTTAGCAAGTCCAGTGCGTAAGTTTTTCCCCTAAGAAGCAAAAAAAATATGGCCTATCGTAATCATTGCAATGCGAAATAGTCCTGTAAACTAATTATTGAGCCAATCTACTTTGATATTTGTAGTGCTATTGACTATATATATTCGAAAGGTAGTTTAGAATTCAACCACCTACTGAACGAAACCACTAAAAAGTCACTGAAAAAATACCCCTCCACGGCCTTGCCCTATCGGGTTTCGCGACCTAAAGGTCGCGAACCTAACATTAAGAGTGCAAAATTACCTTAGTGCTTAATAATTTTTATTAACTAACTTAAAAAAAGGACGGCTCTCCTAAAGCAACCACACAAAGATTATCATACTGCACCGCAAAACCCCTCTATTTATGGCAGGGATATAAGGTGCTCTGGTTTTAGTTAGGTGTAAGTTGATTTTCAATATAGGAGCGAACTACACTAATGGATAGGGCATAAGCAACTTCTCTGCAAAATAACTAGGAGATCACAAAGAGTTACTCTCGATAATGATTTTTTAAATACGAGTAATGTTGCTTAATAAGGAGAGCTAAAAGAGCCTTCTTCTATTAACTATTAGAAGCCTCGACTTTTGGGGGAAGAGTTAACAAATACCAAGTGTCTGAACATTAGAAACACGCACCTTATAGCTCTCCTTAATTTTCTTGTATTGATAACTTTAGTTTACACTGATGAAATTAATTGCGCTTGTCATTTTTTTATCATTTTCTTCGTTTTTAACGTAATAGGACTTACTTGAAGTGCAGCTGATAAATTCACAAATATTGTTTTCTCTAACAAAAAAACATACTCATCTTAAGGGGTTTGGAAACCAATACTGGCTGACTTTTAACACAGAGTACTTTCTACATACAAAAATACGATATAAATTCAGAGTTGACATCTTAAATGTAATGCTATTGCACTAAAATTTTACTCTCACTGAAAAACTAATATCTAATAATATGGGGGAAACAACTCATGTTGGTCATTTGTATAAGAAATCCCTTTAAAAACTAGCAGTAAAGAACAATATAGGTTTAGGGAAGTTGTAGCTCTTATGTAAGCAAAAAGAAAAAAAGCAGGAAACTATAGAGCTTTTTAAAGAATCAGCCCAAAATTATGCTCATAGGGAATATGACCTATATGGCAACAGGAAACAATTCAACAGAAAAACAACCCATTACTGGAAGGCTTTAGTATAAGTCAACAATCAGCAAAAAGAGTTTTAACTTTAGTAAAACAATATGAGTTAAAAAAACAGGGGCGTCCACGTTTTAAGGGTTAGAGGTGTCTTAACAAAATAGAGGATAATAGTTGTGAGCCACTATAGGGTTAAAAAACAACTCTACTTAACTCTAAAGGGATTAAAGCTACCTTTACTCATATGATAAAGACCAGCTTGCATTATCATGGAATAGAGAGTAAAATAAAATATGCGAGAATAATAAAAAGGAGTTTTAATAGTACTCTTGCGATATTTTGCTCAACTTATTTGTGAAGGTAGGCCATGGATTAATGAAAGCAATAATGTAAAAAAAGCAACAATTATGTTTAGACTTATGAACACAAACAATAGTAATAGATATAGACAAGAAAAATATGCCAACTTAAAAGTCTTTGTCCATGAGCCAAAGCGCTCAAAAACAAAAAAAAAGATATTACAACAAAGAATATCTAGAGGACTTCGTTCTTATAATACATTTTTCTACCAACAAGATAGATTAGGAAAAAAGGCAAATCAAAAAAAGGATAGTAAGTTGATCTAAAGCTTTTAATAAAACAATATAGGTTAAATGACCTAACAAGCAGACAAACCGCCTACCAGAAAACCCCCCAATATTGTAGATTAGTAAATGAAATACTCTGTAGAGGAAATCACATAAAAACAGAAAAATTAAACTATAAGTCCTTACAAAAACTGTTTGGAAGCTCCATAGGATTAAGAGCTCCTTGGCTTTAGTTGAAATATTAAAACGGAAAAAGCCCAAAAGAACTGGCGGAAAAGGTAGAAGAGATAAGCACTTTCAAAATGAAGCAATATCTTGGCATGTCACTGTGGTAATTTTAAGAAAAAGCCAGCCTCAAAGAGGCCTCAACTATAATGTTTACTAAAAAACATACCCGAGACTTGGAAGCTCTGCTTTCAGCAGAGAGGCTTTTGTTGGACATCGCCTCAGCATGCTGCTTTAGTGATGGTAGGATGTCAATGCTTGTTCAAACTGTGTAATAAATTTCACTTGCTGTGCTTTAATTATTGCTATTTTTTCTTTGGCTACTTTTTTAATTATTGATATTGCATTTTTATTAACTACATTAATTATTGCAGTTGCTTGTTCTACGCTTGTATTAATTATTGTGACTGCTTGTTTAACCTGTATATCAGTTACTACCATTCCATTAGTTATTGCTAATAATTGCCCAAGCTTTGTAGTAGTTGCTACTCTTGCTTCTTCAAGTTTTGCTTTAGTTGTTGCTACTACTTGTTCAAGCTTTGTTTCAGTTGTCACCTGTTTAGTTTTAACAAGCACAGAGTTATGATTGTCCCTATTCAACAAATTGCTTGCAATTGAAGCCGTATGGGTTTCATTAGGTTGTATTTGTAGTGACGACGAATATATAATACCACTACTTCCAGTAAATATAGATAAAAACATTGATAGCTTTACTGTTCGGTTCTGATTTAAGTTCAGAATGATTATAATTTAGTATTGAACGGCTAAGTTACTACATTTTTTTAAAATGTGTAATAAAACACACAAAACCGCAACATGAGAACCTTTAAAAATAGATGTGTTGGAGCTACCCCTTCTTTCAAAAGAAATAGTAGAACTGTATTTAAAGTTAGAAAAGCCTAGTACTATCTAAATCAAGTAAATTAATATACACCCCATAGATACAAGGAGGATGTTAATAGGTAAATAATTTTTTTTCTTACTTAAAAGCACTGTCATCATGTTGAGCTTGTGTCTTAGTATTGAGGTTGCTGTTTAAACTGTTTATTTTGATTAGCTTTGTAAATATTTTCAATATTGAATATATTAATTTTTTGTCCTTGTCAAGGAACTGTTTTCTAGAGAGTTTCTATTGCTTGACTATTTAGTTTTTTGATAGATGATTCTCCGCTTAATTAAGTTTCTGAGAATTATAAGGATGTTTATCTTTTAACTTAGAATGTTATTTTCTTAATAAATCCATCTAGATTTTTCTTTTTTAATTTATATATTTATTTATTTCCTTTTTGTACCTTTTGTCTTTTATTCCTCGACAGTAATCTTTCTAACTCTGATTGTTCACGATTTATTTCCTGTATTTCTTCATTTGTTAAATCTGGCTCATTTTTATTTTTTTCGCTTTATTATTTATTAAAGCAAACTTATTTTCATTGTACTCTTCTGGAAATAGCCTTATTAAAGTATCCTTTACTAATGCACTAAGTTTTATGATACCATGTTGATAAGCATCTGTATAAAATTGTCTTAGACCAAGCTTAATTTGTTTTTTTAACGAATAGTTGCTTATAAGAGACCTTGTTGATGCATACTGTTTATACTCATTGGATTCTTCATTTATGAGTTTCTTTGAATTATTTTTAAGGTGTTTAAATTTTGGTTGTATTTTATCAAGATCAAGCATTAAAGAACAACTAATAGGTTCTGCGTCTATAAGAACAAAATTTTTAGTAGCTTTTTCTATGCGAAGATTCCTAAAATTAACATCCCTTTCTCTAAACAACAAATAAAAATCGAGTAATTCTTTACACTTATTATATTGTTTATTTTTATCTATAGACGAGAGATATTTAATACCTTCTCGAGGACTAAGCAAATTTTCCAATTTACTTTTTACAACAAAATGGAAGCACTGCTCATACTCATTTTCTTTTTTTACTTCATTTATATTAGATAAGCAAATTAAGATCTCTTCTGCTGCTTTAATCTTAAAGTTATTTTTCTTTATAAGAGCTTTTGCCTCCTTTCCTTTTGGTATACGAAGAAAGCCTGCAGCAGGATTTGAAGAAAGTGGGTGACTTTCACAAAATTTATATATATATCCAGGATAATTACTGTTACTACATACTATTGACCTTCCTGTTCGAGTAAAAATATTCCAGCTATTATCATTAATACTTTTATTGCTTATATCAACAGTAAGATTTTTAGGAAAAACATTTAATGAAATGGCTTGTTGCTTAATAGCGTTAAGCTCTTTTCCCCTATCTCTGAAACATGATTTTCAAAAAGCTCTTCAAAAGAAATCAATTCTTTTTCATTTAAATGCTTTTTTAACTGCTCCTCAGTAAGATTTTCCAAAAAAGAGGTTTGATCAAGTTTCTTAGTACTGGTACAAACTAAACTGCTTTGTATAAAGAAGTTTGCTGCTGTTAAAAGTATGGTCAGTGATTTTTTGTCAATATTAATAGTTATCTTATTTAGTTATTTAAAAAAAATTTTTCAAAGAAAATATTTTTTCTACAAAACACCAAACATTGATCAAGATTAATACGAAATCTCTACCATGCTTTACAGATTCTAGAGAGTTAAAGCAAACGAAGTATCAACGATAATGGCTTAAAAAGAAGAGCAATAACAAAGCCCTTAGTTACAAATTAGCTTGGTTTCTAAACTATAGAATTGGACTCAGTAGTTCTGCGTGCAATACTATACGCATATTGTGTAAGCAATACACCCACGGCGCGTTAACTACGTTCTTTGTGTTAGCATATGTGTTTAGCGTGCCTTTAGCATGGTGTCAATTAGACTTTAAATCTTCTACTATCTTTTCTATTGCCATTTCGCAAAAGAGTGACTGTGATATACCTTTTTATTTCGCAAAAAAACTTAGCTATTCCCTTATTTTTTTTTAGATACCATCACCCGTTTTTTCTAAGAGCCTTGGTACAGCTCGCTTTTTTAAATCCTCATACATACTCATATTAAGTTCTTTTAGTAGTATAAAAAACTCACTTCTAGCCTTGTCCTATAGGGTTTCTCGCTCGCTGAACTACTTGTGATTCAGACTCACAGAGCGAAAGTCCCTTACCCCAGAGGTAGCTCTGCTTTGCGTTGCTACCCATATAAGATGAATCCATAAATGTAAGTTTAAAGTAGCTAATTACTTAAACTGAGGTTTTGGAGTTAGCTTAAATGTAATTTTTAAAACTCACCTCTCATAAAATGATTCTCCAATACTACAAATCTATAAATATTACATAGGTTTTAATAGGGCTAGCTGATTAAACTATTTGATCTTTAAGATTTTTTTTAACCCAACAAGGAAGTGGTTAAAGTTCTGTTGTTAAAGCACTAAAGTTTTTTGAGTTGAGTTTTTTTATAGGTTTTGAAAACATCCTATATTATCTACCAACTTTAAAGTGAGCTATATCTCCTTCCTGCATCTCATATTCTCTACCCTCTAGTGCTATTTTACCAGCTTGCCTACAGGCAACAGTAGATTTATAATCAATAAAGTCCCTATACTTTATAATTTCAGCTTTTATAAATTTTTTCTCAAAATCTGTATGAATAACTCCTGCTGCTTGGGGAGCTTTGCTTCCTTTTTTGATAGTCCATGCACGAACCTCCTGCTTACCAGCTGTAAAGAAAGTCATTAATCCAAGAGTTCTGTAAGTGCTTTGAATAAGTTCAGCTAGACCAGTTTGTGAGCGTTTATAGAGTTCTAAAAATCCTGTTTGTTCACTTTCTGGAAGAGTAGACAATTCTGCCTCAAAACTTGAGCAAATCTTTATTAGCGGAGCCCTTTCAGCCGCCAGGGCGGCTGAAAGGGCCCCAAGATGTTCATTCTTCTCTCCCTGCAATGTTGCCTCATCTATATTAGCAACATAAATAATAGGCTTGCTGGAGAGAAGCTGCCAGCTTTTTAGAAGGGCTAATTCTTCCTTTTCAAGATATAGTGTTCTTAGTGACTTTCCTTGCTCTAAGAATTGTTGACATTTTTGCAATAAATCAATATTGATTCTTAACTCTTTATCTCCCTGCTTTGATTTTTTTGATAATTTTGCTAATTTCTGCTCTTTTTTATGTAGGGTTTCCAAATCTTTTAACTGTAGCTCTGAGTCTATAACTTGTTTATCAAATACTGGATCTACTTTACCCTCAACATGTACAATATCATTTGCCCTAAAGCAACGAATTAAGTGCAAAATAGCGTCAGTCTCTCTAATATGAGCTAAAAACTGATTTCCTAGTCCATCTCCCTTGCTTGCACCCTTAACCAATCCAGCAATATCAACAAATGATATTGTAGCAGGCATTATTTTTTGAGGTTCAATGAGTTTTGCTATATCATATAGCCTTGAATCAGGAACATGGATAACCCCAACCTGAGGATCTATAGTACAAAATGGGAAGTTAGCTATTTGGGCTTCTGTTTTAGCTAGTGCACTAAAAAGGGTGGATTTCCCTACATTAGGCAGTCCTACAATTCCACACTTCAGTGACATTATATAGAAATTATTCTAAGAGTCTCTCTCCTCTGTTTTTTCATATTGAGAGAAATCATAATCTGGTAATATCTCTCTCATTTTATCATTAACTTCAGAGAACGCTTTTGCAAATTTGTTTAAATCCTCTTTATAAAGAAATATTGTATGTCTTTCATGCTCACCACTATAATATCCATCTCTCTCCTTTTTTTTTCTCTCTGAAATTGTAATGTAATGATCACCAGACCTAGTAGTTTTAATATCTAAAAAATACTTTCTCTTACCAGCAGGAACGGAACGCTGGTATACGTTATTTGAGTTTTTATTAAAATCTTCCATAATTATTAGTGTTTATTGCTTATAGCTGTCAAACATAACGAACGCCAATATACATAATTTTATGTTATTCACACAATAGAGGGGGGCTTTTATACCTATCTCAATTACATTACCTACAATAATTATATCCAAATAATGAAAATATTTTTAATGCATTGTAACTAGTTTTAATCCAATTATGCTTCATAATTATTGCTTCTTACAACAGCAAAAACTTAACCTTATTAGGAAAAGCACTTTTTAAGTCCTACAGTTTTTTGATTAGTTATTGAAGATAGAGAGTCTAATTCTGTTGCTTCTACCTTATATTAGCCTAAAACTACTTTAATATCTTTTTAAAAAGCCTGTAGATAGTAGCAAATAACTTTATTTGCTTTAGGGAAAATTTAAGTGAGGAAAAATTACATCATTTGCAAACCTTATGATAGTAAGTTATTAGTCAACAATTTTTGTACTTCTAATTGGGTTTTTGCACTAAGGTTGTATATCACTATGATTTTAGGAGATTATTAAATGTCTAGAAAATCCACACCATAACTACAGAGGTTACTATTAACAAGTAATACTTTTATTAAACAAAACTTTATTTATGTAAAAGCAACCAACTAAATTTTTTAAAAGAGTGTTTCTTCTTACTTATATTTTTCACAAAAGTCCAAGTCAATAAATAAAAAAACCTTAGCTTCATAGCATACAAAAATCTAATATAAAAAAGCAAAAAGAATGTAATAATATAAAAAAAATTACAGTGAAAATTACGCTGATGTGAGTGAAAGCTACCTCTAAGATGAAAAAGAAAATAATTTGTGAAGAAATTACATCTATTATAAAAAATGGGCTCCTTAGAGATTATACTAATATTGCACTTGTGTGTTTTAAGTATAATTTTATAGAATTAAAAAGATATTACTGAGCTTGATGTAATGAGCTAATAAAGGATTTTTAGAGTTTTAATAAGTTTTTTGAAAAAAATAGTGATTATATTAAAGTTTTAAAAGGTTCTTTTGAAGAAGGCTTCGAGAAATGAATCAATTATTTAAATTAGTTATACAACTAAAGCTCAATCTATTAAATCTGGCAACCTATCGCCATCGTAAGGCGTAAATAAGTAAGATAACAACTTTTTTGATTCTTCAATCTAGCTCTAATGAGCTTTTTATTTTCAACAATATTTCCTAGTAAAACCTCCTAAAATTTTTTATAGTTTTCAGAACACTTCTTTTTACTAAAGACTTTATATATAGATAAAAAAGTCTTTGCACTTATAGACATTCTTACATTATTCTTTTGTAATAACTCTACCATTTTCCTCCTTCCTTTTATCGAACTGCCACCTAGGGCCCATCCTAAGGCTGAATCTCCATGTATAGTTTTTGCATTAACATTTGCTCCGTACTCAATTAAAAGCTTTGCTATATCTAAACAACCACTTTTTGCAGCATATATTAATGCTGTAAATCCACCTCTACCTCTAGCATCTACATCAGCTCCAATAATTAACGCAAACTCTACTAAGTTATACTTACCATCTCTTGCCGAACTTAGCAGTATATATTCAGCTTCCTCTTTTGATATAAATACCCTAATTTCATTATTATTTTTTTCGGAAAGGTTATTTGCACTATTGAGATTATTGGTGGTACTTATTACTAGGCTCTCTTTTCTATCTTCACCCTCTTGGTATTTACATGCCGTTAAAGGAATATTTATTTCTTTGGAGCTAAGAGAAGTCGCAACAACACTTCTTAGGCTAATGGCAAAAGAAGACAGTGCAACTAAGATGAGAAAGGAGATCTTGGGAGTTTTTCTAGTCATTTTTAAAAGATTTAATTTTAGATGTATTTTAAATATAGTAACCCTGTTAGTATTATATGGGTAGGTCTAAGCAATTTTTAAAAATCAACACCTTTTTGTTTTTTTATATCATTGAACAATACGGTCACTTTTTTCATTAAATACTTTACAACTTCTTGTGTTAGTGTTTCTGAATGCATAAATTAAATATTAGCTCATAATCACATTTATATAATAAATACTCAGCTATTTCTTTTTCATACCTTAAGGGCAATACATACGAAATAAAATTGCTTATTAATTCATAGAGTGTAATCCAAAAAGATGTCTATAGGTAATAATTCTTTGAAGATAAAAAATAACGCCTCTTCTTACATTAAGAAGATTTTTAAGTGAAGCTCTTAACCAAGGGTTTTTCAAACCAAGAGAAGTAGAATGAGATAAATGATTACTAATAAAAGACATGTATCAACAAAAAAGACAGTTAAAAGCCAAAATGCACAAATAAAACAACATATGAGCATTAACTCCAATAAGAGAATAAAAGCAACATAGAAGAATAGCACAAATCTAAAACGAAAGTAAAGTTAGACTTGACAGTGACAGATAAATTGATTATCTTTGCTGATTGCGGAATAACTGAAATCCATTAATAATTAAATTAGAAATGAAATTAACCAACACAAAAAAGTATTATTACTTAATTAGTTTTTGTTTTTCAACAATAGGGCTAGAAGCTACAAGTATAAATAATAGAAGTGTAAAAATTCACCGTGCTGACAAAATATATGAATATAATATTAGCAATAACATTAAAACAGTAGGATGTCTTAAAAACGTTATTAGAAGATATCATTCTACACAAGAATATGATGGATTTAACTTTGATGAAAAAAGACAAATAATTATAAATTCTAAAACAAAAAAAATATTAAACGATGAGGATGCTATCCCTAGTGAAAAATTAGAGTTAGTGCTGATAATAAAATTTTACGTTTTTTTATCAACTAATAGCCAACAAAGATTTGAAGTTTTATGTCGAAAAGATTGTACAATATCAGAGTTAAAAGCCAAAATTTCAGAGGTCACTGGGGTTATTACTCAAAATAAAGGTTTAGGCTTATTGAATTATATGGAAAAAGAAGATATTGAAATGTCAAATAACCAAATTTCAGGAGAACAATATATAAAAAGAAAATCCTTTGAAAAATTAATTAATACAACAATTTTAAATAAAAGGATGAATAATAAAAAACTGAACAATTTTGGGTTAAGAAAAGTTATTAAAGAAAATACAGTAATTGTTGTAGATAATGCTAAAAGTCTTGAGTTAAGTCTTAGTTTAGCATATAAAAATAATTTAATTATTAGAACTATAGAAGAAAGCAAAACAGATGTAGATGGTAAAACAAAAATACACAAAGATAACTCAGCAAATACTGATTGTTTTTTAAATAGCCCAATAGGTTATGTGTTAATAGGGATAGTAGTGTTTGTGATTTTTCCAGGGTTTTACTACTTTTATTTTTATTCTAACTCATCAACTCTTTAAGAAAATGATGAAATCTAGGGATAGTGATTAAATAATTAATTTTTGTACTATTGTAGAAACCTACATCTGCTAGGATAATAAATAGAAAAATCTACTTATTTCACCATTAAAAAATGAGATTAATCAAACTTAGTTCGATGCATTCGATAATACTTTAGCGATTAAATTATCAATAATAACTTAAAAAAAACAAGAAAAGTAAAAAAATATTTATAGAGCCATAACATTAATTTTCTGCACTAAATTAAAGATATTCATATTTTGTTATGTTCCACTATATATATATACAGTTCTTTAAATAACAGAATTTGTTTCGCTCCGCTTACTGCTTTTTAAAACTCCAGAAAGCTTTAAAGCAATTGAGTTTCTAATTACTTCATTGTAGATTTGAGTAATGAATCACTTTTAAATTGCATTTAAGCTATTTCTTACATCAGCAATGCGAAGCATTGCTGATAAATGTACTTCCGCTCTTTGAGTCTGAACCACAAGTGGTTCAGCGAGCGAGAAAACACTGTTGGCAGTCCCGTTATATGTGGCTGTTTACACACCTAAGGATTCAGCTGAGCAGTGGCTAACGCTAGTCTTTTTAAGGCTAGTTCACAAACAACCCTAAGTAAATTAAAGATATATATTTAGATTTATTGGATATTGGTTTCTAATTAAACGTGGAAGGATGACCAACATATAATAATATGTTTATTGTACGCGTTGTTTTAGTATGCTGTAAAGTAACTCTATTATGCAAGGAGCAACTTCATCTGTGTAGAAAATAATGTCAACTACAATATCTATTGAAAAGTCGCAGTAGGTATGCATAATATTAACTATATTTAAATAAATACCCTCAAAGGTATTTCTTTTGATTTTAGTTTTTGTGCTATTGCACAACCTCTAATCGCCTCTAAGTATTTTATTACCTCACTGGAAGGGTTCTCTAGAAAGCTTTCTCTGTTAGTTTTGCTATTGAATATGTTAGAAAAATCTAGGTTGCTTTCTATTAGTAATTTTCTATAAGTTTCTAGTATTTCTTCTACTGCTTCATTGTTTTTATGTTTTGCTTGCATTAAAGTAGTCCCTCCCCAAATATTTTGAGTGAAGGGGTTGGCTCCATTCTTTATTAGTAGTTTTATGATTTCTATGCGATTGTGATGTATTGCTCTTATTATGGTAGTTTTTTCCCAATAGTTTTAAATGTTAAGGTCTCTGCTCACAAATTACCAAATGACAGCGATGAGGAAGAGGTATGGGACTCATCCATGCTTCCCTTTGAAAATGACCCTCAATTTCATAAACTTCCACCTTACTATCAAGACGAAATATTGAATCAAAGAGAGAAAAATGCAAGAAAAAGGCTAAAAGCATTATAGTGACGATATACGCTCAGGGATAACAGAGCGTTCATCTTGACTTTTAACATCACTAAATTCATAAAAGCCGCTAGCATACATTAAGCTACTTTTTTGCCTACAAATCTTTTCTGTAAAAAAGCTAGGAGTATATTCTTTTTTTGTCAAGTTTTAACTCTACCATTATTTTTTTTGCCAGCCTTTGACTTTCGTTACTCTCATCTAGACTAAGCTCTGAGCTATATCCTAGGCAAGCTAATTCAACTCTAAGAATATGAGCAGTCAATGAAATGTTCCTATCCAAAGTGAGTGACAACTTTGTTTAAGTTCTTTTTCTATTCGCACTTTTATCTCTTTTGCCTCTTTATTAGTAAATGTAATTGCTAACATTTACTGTAGAACTGCTCTTACAAGTTTGATAAGCCGTATGATATACACAATGTTTTTTTGCTTCTGGGCAACAATACCATTGTTAGATCATCAGTGCGGTGTTATAATATTTTGGCTGTATTTGAGGCTTTTACTTAATTGTCTACCTTTTTTACTTGTAATTGTAATAGTAGCAAGATTGTATTTATAGAAATCAGAGAAAATAAGCAACTCGGAGTAAAGCAAAAAAAAAGAGGAAAAAACTATTTAGTTTTTCCCTCTTTTTTTGAACAATCTATTTTTGATTACTTCATCTCTTATATATTAGCTCTCTCTAAGCTATCCTCTGGAGATACACAACTAACACAAAAGCAAATCAATGCTAATGTAAGTATTACAAGAACTCTACAGATACCTTTCCTGTAAGGTTTTGCTTGTGGGGTGGCTACTGGTTCTGTTACTACTGGTTCTTCTGTTTCTAAGTTGTCAGTATTCGCATTTACTGCTGCTGCTACTTCTTTTGCTCTTGCTACTTCTTTTGCTCTTGCTACTTCTTTTGCTCTTGCTACTTCTTTTGCTCTTGCTACTTCTTTTGCTCTTGCTACTTCTTT
>PJEL010001717.1_pt1 | contig 21349 bp, 14 predicted proteins | sample 1853271 | NCBI WGS metagenome assembly PJEL01 (sample SAMN08108733, study PRJNA415343) | Invertebrate metagenome, whole genome shotgun sequencing project. | host: Globobulimina | place: Sweden: Gullmar Fjord | collected 2015-08
TTTTAAAAAATCACTTGATGAATAAATTTTAGTAGCATTTATAGTCAACAAAATGGTTTTATACTCAAAATATTCCAATCAAAAAATCTGAAAAGAGACCCTTCTATTCAGTTACAAAAAATATTAAAGGTAATATTAATGAAAGCGATAAATTAAAATATATAAATAAATTAAAAAATCTTAGTTTAATAAAATCTAAAGAAATTGAAAAAATAATAATGCACTATGATTTGCTTAGAACTATATTTAATGATAAAATTGATATTGTATATAAATATTTACGAGAAAAATCGAGAGGATTTGTAAATAGTTTTAGATTTTGGATAAAATTTCAGACTTGTACTAGGCAAATTAAATACGCAAATGAAAGAGAATTAAATTCTATGGATATTTTTTGGGATTTATATATTAAATTGACGGAACCCGATTTTTATAAAAAAATATTTAATGAGTATTGTAAAAAATGGGAAGTAGATATAGAACCAAATGATCTAGTTATTAAAAATATAGAGAAACTTATGTTTGCAAGAGATTTTAATTTATATAACAAAGAAACTAATTTATTATATAAAGAAATAATAAACGAAATAAGCAATATAATATTAACTCCAAAATCTATTGAAAGAATATTTGCAACTTATAATCAAATATATCAAAATTACTCACTAGAGAGAATAGAAGAAATAATAAAAATTCTTATTTCAAATATTCTTAAGTATAATGATTTTCATACTTCAAATTTAAATAATAAATTGAATGATAAATTAAAAATTATACAAGAAACAGAAAAATAATAAATTTTTAAAATTTAAATAAAATTTATTGTTCATAAATATTTTTATAAATAAAAAAAATAATTAATTTAGGTCTAAATAAACCAAAGTTTTATTATTGTAAGAATATAGATTAAGAGAAGTAATATTTAATTATTGATATATATTATTTTATCAATACCAATCACTAAATATAGCCATATTTTATATTGGATATTATATAATAAAGATTCTTTAAAAAAATAGATTAAAGTTTTTTTGAGCAGATATTTTTGTTATATTTGTGATTGTATTTTGTTTCCACTTCTCAATATTGAGTCTATAGTAATTAAATTACGGGTGTAGCTCAATTGGTAGAGTAGTGGTCTCCAAAACCATTGGCTGGGAGTTCGAGTCTCTCCACCCGTGCGTTATTTAAAAAATTATGCCAAATTTAAAATTATTTATATTGGGCTCTTTTAAAGAGTTAAAAGAGAAAGTTTCTTGGCCTTCTTATAAATCACTTCAGAGTAGTACTGTTTTGGTTTTAGTTTCAGCTATATTATTTTCAATATTTTTAGGTTTATTAGATAGTGCATTTAAGAAAGTTGTATCATATATTTATGGTTCCTTCTAATAAATAATTGTAGTTAAATAGATAATGAACGATACAAAATTGGAAACAGGAGCTAAGTGGTATGTTTTAAAAGTGATCACAGGTCAGGAGAAAAAAGTACAATCGTATATAGAAGCTGAATTTTCAAAAGGTGAACTTTCAAAAATAGAAATTAAAGTACTTATACCAATTGAGAAAGTTTATGAAGTAAAGAAAGGAAAGAAAAAAGTTAAGGAAAAGCAACTATTTCCAGGATATATTCTTTTACATGTTGATTTAAAAGATAGTAGTCAAGCTGCTCATATTATTGGGGGAGTGCCTGGGGTTTTAGGTTTTATGAGTGATAGGGGATGGGGCATATCTAAAAAGCCAGTTCCTCTTCGTAAATCTGAAATAAATGTAATATTAGGAAAAGTAGAAGAAAATAAAGATGAAGTTGAATATTTAGAACGCTCATTTATAGTGGGAGAAAAAGTAAAAGTTATAGACGGACCTTTTAGTGGTTTTGTAGGAGATATTCAAGCAGTATATGAAGATAGGAAAAAAGTAGATGTGGTAGTTAGGATATTTGAAAGAACAACTCCAGTAGAATTAAGTTACGTTCAAATAGAGAAAATAGGCTAAAATATATTTAATAAAAATAAATGGCAAAGAAAGAAATATTAGGTTATTTAAAATTGCAAGTTCCAGGTGGAGTTGCAAACCCAGGAGGAGGAGTTGGCCCAGCTTTAGGTAGTAAGGGTTTGAATATAATGGATTTCTGTACTCAATTTAATGCTAGAACACAAGATAAAAAAGGAGAACAATTATCTGTTCTGATTACAATATATAAAGATAAAAGTTTTGACTTTATTATAAAAAGTCCTCCTGCTGCCAATCTATTAAAAAAGATAGCTTCTTTAAAAAAAGGATCTTCTGAATCAAATAGAAATAAAGTAGGTAGTATTACCTGGAAGCAAGCTAAAGAAATTGCAGAAATAAAAATGAAAGATTTAAATGCATTTACTATAGAGAGTGCTATGAAAATGATTGCAGGTTCAGCTCGAAGTATGGGGGTAACTATGACTGGAAAAGCTCCATGGATTGAGAAATAATTAAATTGAAAGAATATAGAGATAATAAAAATGAATTTCTCATATTTAAATGCGCTAAGTATTCTTTAAAATAAGTAATATGAAAAAATCCAAAAAAAGGGAAAACGAATTTTTAAATAAATATAATTTTAATAAATCGTACTTAATAGAAGATGCGATAAAATTAATAAAAGAAATAACTAAAACTAAATTCGATGCTTCATTTGATATAGCATTAAAATTAGGAGTTGATCCTAAAAATGCTGATCAAATGATTAGAGGCATAGCTAAATTACCAAATGGTACAGGTAAATCTATTAAAATACTTGCTTTATGTACTCCAGAAAAAGAAGCAGAAGCTAAAGCAGCAGGAGCTGATTTTATTGGCCTTGATGATTATATTAAAAAAATAGAAAGTGGATGGGTAGATTTTGATGTGATGGTTACAATGCCATCTGTTATGGCAAAAGTAGGAAGGCTAGGAAAAGTTTTAGGTCCTAGAGGTTTAATGCCAAATCCTAAAACTGGTAGTGTAACTGATAATATAGGAAATGCTATATCAGAAATTAAATCAGGAAGGATTGATTTTAAAGTTGATAAATATGGTATTATTCATGCATCTATCGGAAGAGTTTCATTTAGTATGGACAAAATAAAAGAAAATATATTAGAATTATTAAGTGTTATAATGAAATTAAAACCTAGTTCTGCTAAAGGAACTTATTTGAAAAGTGTGAGTATTTGTAGTACAATGAGTAAAGGAGTTTTTATTGATAAATCAAGTTTATCAGTAGCATAGTTAAAATATATAAAAATAATTATTTAGAAAGTTATTTTAGTAATCTTTTGTGATTACTAAAAATCATAAATTATAATGACAAAGCAAGAAAAAATAGATACAGTAGAAACTCTTTATGATGAGCTTTCATCGTCACCTTGTTTTTATGTAGCAAATTCAGAAGGATTAGATGTAAGTTCTACAAATAATTTTAGAAGACATTGTTTTGAAAACGGGATTCGTTATAAAGTTGTAAAAAATACTTTGATAAAAAAAGCATTAGAACGCTTAGGAAATGCTGAAAATATTAATTCTGATAAATCTAAATCATATACTGATTTTTCAGATAAAGTATTAAAAGGATTTTCAGGTTTATTAATCCTAAATGAAGTTAGTGGGACTCCGGCTAAACTTATAAAAACTTTTAGAAAAGAAGCAGATTCTTCTCTACCTTTATTTAAAGGAGCATATGTAGATGGAGATTTTTTTATTGGAGAAGAGCATCTTGAAATTTTAAGTAATCTTAGAACTAAAGAGGAGCTTATTGGTGAAATTATGAATTTATTACAATCACCAATTAAGAATGTAATATCTGCTATTAATAGTGGGGGACAAACTTTGGCAGGATTATTAAAGACATTGTCTGATAGGCCTTCCAAGGATTAATTAATTATATAACTTAAAATAAGAAAAAGATATGGCAGATCTGAAGTCATTTGCAGAACAACTAGTTAATTTGAGTGTTAAAGAAGTTAGTGAATTAGCTAATATATTAAAAGAACAATATAATATAGAACCAGCAGCAACTACTACTATAGCAGCTGCAGGAGTAGGAACAGCAGGAGCTGAAGGTAGTACTGAAGAAAAAACAGAATTTGATATTGTGTTAAAATCAGCAGGACAATCTAAGTTAGCAGTAGTAAAACTTGTTAAAGAAATAACAGGATTAGGATTGAAAGATGCTAAAGATTTAGTAGATTCTGCACCTAAAACAATTAAAGAAAAACTTGTTAAAGATGAAGCAGAGTCTATGAAAGGAAAACTAGAAGATGCGGGTGCTGAAGTTGAACTTAAATAAAAATTCTTATAATATTATTACTATTATAATTAAGTCTTTTTAGTATGATTAAAAATAATTTTTATTATCTATTTATAGTTTATTATATACTACTCGTATATGAAGATGCGGAAAAAGATCATTGATACTCAATGAGTTACGATCAATTATCTGTACATCTTCAAATGAAATGAGTATATGAAGTCTATAAATAGATAATAATTTATTATTTAATGGTACATTATAAATATATTTATTACTTTTGGATATTTTTTATTTAAAAAATATCTTATTATGAGTAATATTTGAATTTTTAAATGATAAATTTTAAAATTTATTTAGCTGTAAATATAATCTATATTTATTTTCTTTATAAAATCTTAGAATTAATGGGTTTTAAATAACTAAATCTAATAGTTTTGCCAAATACGAACCAAGAGAAACAAAAAAATCGAATAAATTTTGGATCAGTAAAATCAGTAGTAGAATATCCTGATTTTTTATCTGTTCAACTCAAATCTTTTCGGGATTTTTTTCAGTTAGAAACTTTACAAAAAGATAGAGAAAGTGATGGGTTATATAAAGTTTTTAAAGAAAATTTTCCTATAACTGATACTAGAGGGAATTTTACTTTAGATTTTATAGATTATTCTGTCGATTTACCTAGATATTTACCTGAGGAATGTTTAGAAAGAGGAGTTACTTATTCAGCCCCTTTAAAAGCAAGATTAAGATTATCATGCAATGATGAAGATAATGAAGACTTTGATACAATTGAGCAAGAAGTCTTTTTAGGTGATATTCCATATATGACAACTAAGGGATCATTTATAATTAATGGTGTAGAAAGAGTTGTTGTTTCTCAAATACATAAATCTCCTGGAGTCTTTTTTGCTCAAACTAAGCATACTAATGGTACTAAACTTTATTCTGCTAAGATTATTCCCTTCAAAGGAGCTTGGATGGAATTTGCTACAGATATTAATAATGTATTATACGCATATATTGATAGAAAAAAGAAGTTTCCAATGACTATACTTCTAAGAGCAATAGGATATAGTAGTGATAAAGATATATTGGATATTTTTAATTTAGCTGAAGAAATAGAAACTACCGAAAAAAAATTAAATAATCGTTTAGGAAGAAGATTAGCAGCTAGAGTATTGAGAGTATGGACTGAAGAATTTGTTGATGAAGAAACAGGTGAAGTTATTTCTATAGATAGAAATGAAGTATTATTAGAAAGAGATTCTATTCTAGATGAAGAAGCTATTAAAATAATATTAGAATCCGATACAAAACATATTATTCTTCATAAAAATGATTCTAATATATCCGATTATAGTATAATTTATAATACTTTTAATAAAGATGATACAAATTCCGAAAAAGAAGCAGTTGAACATATTTATAGACAACTTAGAAATTCTGAACCCCCAGATGAACAGACAGCAAGAGACACTATTAATAATTTATTTTTTAGTAATAAAAGATATAACCTAGGAGAAGTAGGGAGATATAGAATAAATAAAAAATTAAAATTAGATGTACCACCAGATACTAGTGTTTTAACAAAAGGTGATATAATACATATAGTAAAACATTTAATTAGTTTAATAAATAGTAAAACATCCATAGATGATATTGATCATTTAAGTAATAGACGCGTCAGAGTAGTAGGAGAACAATTATATAGTCAATTTGGAGTTGGATTAGCTCGTATGGCTCGTACTGTACGAGAAAGAATGAATGTTAGAGATAGCGAAGATTTTAAACCTATTGATTTAATAAATGCTAGGCCATTATCTTCTGTTTTGAATGCTTTTTTTGGTACTAGTCCATTATCTCAATTTATGGATCAAGCTAATCCATTAACTGAAATTTCACATAAAAGAAGAATCTCAGCTCTTGGACCAGGAGGTTTATCTAAGGATAGAGCAGGTTTTGAAGTTAGGGATATTCATTATACCCATTATGGACGTTTATGTACTATTGAAACTCCAGAAGGACCTAATATAGGTTTAATTTCTTCTTTATGTGTGCATGCTAAAATAAATGACATGGGGTTTATTGAAACTCCATATAGAATTGCAGAAAAAGGTAAAGTAAGCTTAACTAAAAAAGTTAAATATCTTACGGCTGAAGAAGAGAATGATACGTATATTGCTCAAGCTGGTGTATCTATTGAAGAAGATACAGGCAAACTTATTGAAAATAAAATTAAAGTTAGATATGGAGGAGATTTCCCTGTTGTCAATCGAGAAGATATAAAATATATTGACGTTGCTCCTAATCAGATAGTTTCTGTAGCTGCTTCATTGATTCCTTTTTTAGAACATGATGATGCAAGTAGAGCTCTTATGGGATCAAATATGCAACGTCAAGCAGTTCCATTAATGAATGCTGAAGCTCCTATTGTAGGTACAGGATTAGAAAAAAGAGTAGCAAGTGATTCAAGAAGTGTTTTATTAGCTCAAAGATCTGGAGTTGTTGAATATGTAGATGGAAATAAGATGATTATTAAAAATGATCTTACAAAAGAAGAATCTATAATTACTTTTGATCAAGTTACTACTACATATAAAATTCCTAAATTCAAAGGAACGAATCAAAATACATGTATTAATCTTAGACCTCTTGTTAAGGTTGGAGATAAAGTTAAGAAAGGACAGTTATTATGTGATGGATATGCAACTAATGAAGGTGAATTAGCATTAGGGCGTAATTTAAGAGTTGCTTTTTTGCCATGGAAGGGATATACTTATGAAGATGCGATCGTAATGTCTGAAAGAGTTGTTAAAGAAGATATTCTAACTTCTGTCCATATCGAAGAATTCAATCTATCTGTAAGAGATACTAAATTTGGTGAAGAAGAATTTACAAAAGAAATTCCTAATGTTAGTGAAGAAGCAATAAAAGATTTAGAAGAAACAGGTATAATTAGAGTTGGAGCGGAAGTAAATGAAGGAGATATACTTATAGGTAAAATTACACCAAAAGGTGAAACAGATCCTACTCCTGAAGAGAAACTTTTAAAAGCCATTTTTGGGGAAAAAGCACATGATGTTAGAGATGTATCTCTAAAAGCAACACCTTCTTTAAAAGGAGTAGTAATCGCTTCCAAATTATTTGCAAGACCTAAAAGAAATAAATCATCTAAATCTAAAATAAAAAAAGAATTAGAAGAACTTTCTGTAGATTGTTCGAAAAAAGTATCAGAAATAAGACAAACTTTTTTTGATAAACTATCTGAAATTTTGAAAGGAAAAAAATCGATTGGAGTAATAGATAATTTAGAAAAAGAAATAATTGCAAAAGGTGAAAATTTTGATAGAAAACTTATAGAAAAGAAAATTACAGGCTCAGTAGGGAATATTAAAATAGCAGATGATCTTTCTGCTATTTTATCTGGTGCAGGAGATTATATTGATACTTTATCTTTATCTGGTTGGACTGCTGATTCTTATACAAATAATCTTATAAAAGAATTAATTAAAAATTATATTCAAAAAAGAGGGACTATTATTAGAGAATATAAGCGTAGTAAATTTACTTTAGAAGTAGGAGATGATCTTCCTACAGGTATTTTAAAATTAGCAAAAGTATATGTTGCTAAAAAAAGAAAATTAAAAGTAGGAGATAAACTTGCAGGTAGACATGGAAATAAAGGCATAGTTGCTAAAATAGTTAGAGATGAAGATATGCCTTTTCTTGCTGATGGTTCATCTGTAGATATTGTTCTTAGTCCATTAGGTATTCCTTCTCGTATGAACTTGGGTCAGATATATGAAACAGTTTTAGGATGGGCAGGATATAAGCTTGGCAAAAAATATGCAACTCCTATTTTTGATGGAGCTAGCATGGAGGATATTACCAAGGAACTTGAAGAAGCTAATCTCCCTGAATTCGGTAGATCAGATTTATATGATGGATTGACAGGTGAAAAATTTGATCAAAAAGTTACATTAGGAGTGATCTACATATTGAAATTAGGTCACCTTATAGATGATAAAATGCATGCTAGGTCGATAGGTCCATATTCATTGATTACTCAACAACCTTTAGGAGGTAAATCTCAATTTGGAGGACAACGTTTTGGTGAAATGGAGGTTTGGGCATTAGAAGCATTTGGAGCTTCAAATGTGCTTCAAGAAATGTTAACTATAAAATCAGATGATATTGTAGGGCGTACTAAAGCATATGAGGCAATAGTAAAAGGGTATAATATACCACAATCAGGTATACCTGAATCATTTAATGTTCTTATTAATGAACTTAGAGGTTTAGGTATAGAATTAACATTAAAGTAAAGGAACTATTGTTATTCAAATAATTATAATCAATAGTTAATATTTTTAAAGTATATATATGTTTCGTGATAATAAATCGACTTCAGATTTTTCAAAAATAATAATAAGCATTTCTTCTCCAGAACAAATTTTGGAAAGGTCCTATGGTGAGATTACTCAACCTGAAACTGTAAATTACAGAACTTATAAACCTGAAATGAGAGGTTTATTTTGTGAAAGAGTTTTTGGACCAATAAAAGATTGGGAATGTCATTGCGGAAAATATAGAAGAATAAGATATAAAAATGTAATCTGTGATAGATGTGGAGTAGAAGTAACTGAAAAGAGAGTTAGAAGAGAAAGAATGGGGCATATTGAATTAGTTGTTCCAGTTGCTCATATATGGTATTTTAGATCATTGCCTAATAAAATAGGTAGTCTTTTAGGATTCTCTTCAAAAAAAATTGATCAAATTGTATATTATGAAAGATATGTAGTAACTCAACCAGGTGTTAAAGCAGAAGAAGGTATCAATAATATGGATCTTTTAACAGAAGATGAATATTTAGATATCATGGAAAGCATAGGTGAGAATAATGAATTGCTTGATGATACTGATCCTAATAAATTTATTGCTAAAATGGGTTCAGAAGCCTTGGAGGCTTTATTAAAAAGCATAGATCTAGATACTCTTTCTTATGAGCTTCGTAATCAAGCAATGAATGATACTTCTCAACAAAGAAAAACAGAAGCATTAAAAAGATTAAAAGTAGTAGAAGCTTTTAGAGATTCTAAAAATAGAATAGATAATCGTCCTGAATGGATGATTATGAGAATCTTGCCTGTGATTCCTCCAGAATTAAGACCTCTTATACCTTTAGAAGGAGGCAGATTTGCAACATCAGATTTAAATGATTTATATAGGCGTGTTATAATCCGTAATAATAGATTAAAGAGATTAATAGATATAAAAGCTCCTGAAGTTATTTTGAGAAATGAGAAAAGAATGTTGCAAGAAGCTGTGGATTCTCTTTTTGATAATTCACGAAAAGCTAATTCTGTTGCATCTGAAGGAATGAGACCATTAAAGTCTTTAAGTGATATATTAAAAGGAAAGCAAGGAAGATTTAGACAAAATCTTTTAGGAAAAAGAGTTGATTATTCAGGAAGGACAGTAATTGTTGTTGGGCCAGATCTTAAATTACATGAATGTGGTTTACCAAAAGGAATGGCAGCTGAATTATTTAAACCTTTTATAATAAGAAAATTATTAGAGAGAGGTATAAGTAAGACAGTTAAATCTGCAAAAAAAGTCGTAGATGAAAAATTGCCTATAATTTGGGATATTTTAGAAAATGTATTAAAAGGTCATCCTATTTTATTAAATCGTGCTCCTACATTACATAGACTTGGTATACAAGCATTTCAACCAAAATTAATTGAAGGAAAAGCAATTCAGCTTCATCCATTAGTATGTACTGCATACAATGCCGATTTTGATGGAGATATGATGGCAGTTCATATACCTCTTGGGCATGCTGCAATAACTGAAGCTTCGTTATTAATGCTTTCTTCTCATAATATATTAAATCCTTCTAATGGAATGCCAATAGTTGTTCCTTCAAAAGATATAGTATTAGGTTTATATTATTTAACAAAAGAAAAAAAGAGCACAGAAAAAACTAAAATTTTAGGAGAAGGAATGATCTTTTATTCTCCAGAAGAAGTTATTATAGCTATAAATAATAATAGACTTTCTCAGCATGCAAGAATTAAAGTTAGAATAGGAGCTATAAATAGTGATGGCACCTTAGGATCTAAGCTTATAGAAACTATAGCAGGTAGAGTATTATTTAATGAGTACTTACCAAAAGAAATGGGTTTTATTAATGAACTTCTAACTAGTAAAAAAATACAAGCTATAATTACACAAATGCATAGAAAGTTGGGATCTGCAGTTACTGCTAAATTTTTAGATGATGTAAAATCTCTAGGATTCCATCATTCTTATGTAGCAGGTATGACTTTTGGATTGGATGATATAAAAGTTCCAGATCAAAAAGATGAACTTATAAAAATAGCTCAAAAAGAAGTTAATGAAGTATTAAACAATTATTATAATGGATTAATTACAGATACAGAACGTTATAACCAAGTAATTGATATATGGACAAGAGTAAATACTCAGATAACAGGCATGTTAATGAAACAACTTGAAGAAGATCAAGGTGGGTTTAATTCTGTATTTATGATGATGCATTCTGGAGCTAGGGGATCTAGAGAGCAGGTAAGACAATTAGGAGGAATGAGGGGATTGATGGCTAAACCTCAAAAAAGTATGCAAGGATCAGTAGGAGAAATTATTGAAAATCCGATTTTATCTAACTTTAAAGAAGGATTGGATGTGACTGGTTATTTTATATCAACGCATGGGGCGAGAAAGGGTTTAGCTGATATGGCTTTAAAAACAGCTGATGCAGGTTATTTAACAAGAAGACTTGTTGATGTTGCTCAAGATATTGTAATAACTGAAATTGACTGTGAAACATTAAGAGGTTTAACTGTATCTCCATTTTTAGAAAATGAGGATGCTATGGATTCTCTTTATAATAGAATTTTGGGAAGAGTATCGTTATATGATGTAGTAAATCCTAAAACTAATGAAATTATAGTTAAAGCTAGTGAAGAAATTATCGAAGAATATGCTGAAGAAATAGAAAACTCTAAAGTTGAAGAATTAGATATAAGATCAGTATTAACATGTAAATTAAAGCGTGGTGTTTGTGCAAAATGTTATGGAAGAAACTTAGCAACAGGAAAAATTGTTCAAATTGGAGAAGCTGTAGGTGTTATTGCAGCTCAATCAATAGGTGAACCAGGGACTCAGCTTACAATGCGTACTTTCCATGTTGGAGGTACTGCATCTAATATTGCTGTTGAGTCAAAATTGTTTGCTAAAATAGATGGAATTATAAACTTTGATGGTCTTAAAATAGTAAAAGCTAAAGATGAATTTAAAAAACCTATAGATATAGTATTAAGTAGATCATGTGAAGTTAGAATTTTAGATATGGATACAAAGAAAATTTTAACCACAATGCATGTTCCATACAGTTCATATTTGAAGATAAAAGAAGGAGATAAAGTAAAAAAAGGACAAGAATTATGTTATTGGGATCCTTATAATGCAGTAATAATATCAGAAATTGAAGGAAAAATAGAATTTGAATCAATTGAAGAAGGAGTAACTTTTAAAGAAGAATATGATGAACAAACAGGACATAAAGAAAAAGTTATTTTTGATTCTAAAGATAAAACCAAAAATCCTTGTATAATAGTTAATGGAAAAGGAGGAAAATCAATATCATATAATATACCTGTAGAAGCATATCTTTCAGTAGAAGATGGTGATAAGATAGTTACAGGTCAGATTTTAGTAAAAATTCCAAGAATAGTTAGTAAATCTCGCGATATAACAGGTGGTTTGCCTAGAGTAACGGAATTATTTGAAGCAAGAAGTCCTTCATCAAATACAGCAGTGGTTAGTGAAATTGATGGTATTGTTGAATATGGAGGTATAAAAAGAGGAAATAGAGAAATATTTATTGAAGCTAAAGATCAAACTAAGAAAAGATATTTAGTTCCTTTATCTAAGCATATTTTAGTACAAGATGGAGATTATGTAAAAGCTGGAACTCCATTATCTGATGGTATTACTTCTATTATGGATATCTTATCTATAAAAGGACCTACTATTGCTCAAGATTATATTGTTAATGAAATCCAATCTGTATATAGGCTTCAAGGTGTTAGGATTAATAATAAACATATTGAGATTATAGTTAAGCAAATGATGCAGAAAGTAGAAATTACAGAGCCTGGAGATACAATATTTTTGCCAAAACAAATTGTAAGTCAATCTATTTTTAGAGAAGAAAATGATCGAATAATAGATACAAAAGTTGTTACTAATTCAGGAGAATCTGTAACTTTAAAAGAAAGTCAAATTGTAACTGATAGAAATCTTAAAAAAGAAAATTCAAAACTTAAAAGAGAAGATAAAAAAATAGTTAAAGTGAGATCTGCTCAAACAGCTGTTTCAAAACTTAAAATTCAAGGTATTACAAGAGCTTCTGTTAATACAGATAGTTTTATATCAGCTGCATCTTTTCAAGAAACTTCGAAAGTTCTTAGTGAAGCAGCTATATTAGGAAAGTTGGATGAACTTAAAGGTCTTAAAGAAAATGTTGTAGTTGGTCATAGAATACCTGCTGGAACTGGTCTTAGGAAATATGAAAAATTATTAGTAAATTCTAAGGCTGAATATGATAATCTTGTTGAATCTAAAGATAATTTTCAAGAGAAATCTAGAAGAAGACAAACAGCAGGAGCTAAATAATCTGAAATTGCAGAATGCGATTATTAACAATTTTTATAAGATATAAATATTTATTAAATGAGATTTTTGCTTAATTTATTTAATATAAAGATATTTTTTATAAATATTTTATTCTTTTTTTATTTCTCAATACTTTCTTGTGATCCTAAACATAATCCTAAAAAAAACCAAAGACTTATAGCAGATATTGATGATCCTGATTTTAAAAAAAAACTTTCTAAATATTTGTTTGGAACAGGTAATGAAACAGAATTTGATAAAGAATTAGGTGAAGAAAAAAAAGTATCAGAGATTAAAAGAGCATTTAGAAGTCCTCTAGTTAAATGGCTACTTGGACAAATCCATAAAGAAGAATTCCGAGCTATTCCAGAAAATATGAAACTAATTCATAAAGAATTAGATGATCGTCTGAATAGGCAGATGAATAAATCTGACTTAAAAACTCTTTCAGAGTTGGGTAATGTTGATCTTCGACAAGACGAATTTGATGAAGGGAAAGAATTATTAAGAGAAATATCTAAACAAATTATTATTGATAAAGCTAAAGCAAGTCCAGATCTTACAGAAGAAGATTTTGAAAAATTAATAAAAGAATATGAGTATATTAATTCTAAAGATAAAGATGCATTAGAAACACTTACTAAAATGTTAAAAGCTTTAGTAAAAGAAGATATAAGTTTAAGAGAAATTTTAGTAGGAGATAAAAAAATAATTGATAAATTAGCCAATCTACCTAAAGACAAAAAAGAATATGATATTGCTAGAACAATTGGAAAACATTATGATGATTATAAAGAAAGACTTCCAAGTTTAATTAAATTGTTGATAGCTAGAATTTTAGGAGAATCAGGATTGGGTCGAAATATAACTAAATCTGAAAAGACTTTTGTTTATCAAAAACAATCTAAATTTGTTCCTTATAAACAGGGGCCAGATGGAAAATATCTAGATTATAAGGGTGAAAGCACTGGTTTATATTTATCTGAAAATCTTTACAAAATAGCAAAAAAAGAAAGATTGGAAAAAAATTCATATATATCTATATCTAATGAACAAGTAGTTTGGTTTGGTGACCAATTAGGATTTGATGAAAATAATAGTATATCAGCCATTATGGGAGAAAAGAATTATAATAAAAGGAAGGCTCTTAATTGGCTTAAGGATTCGTTACCTTATCAAAGATTTTCAAAGCGAGAAAAAAACTGTGCAAGAAAAATAAAGATTTTTGATAATAAACAATGTGGATTGCAAGCATTTTTAAAATCTTTAATTGCTGCTTATAATATTAACTCAGATAAACTTTTAGTTTTTAAGTTTGATTTTATAAAAGAAATTGCAAACTATTATACTGGAGCTACGAATGAAATTTACCTAGAAGATTATTTATCAAGTTTAATATTTGGAGTTGATAAATTTAATAAACTTCATTCCGAGGTTTATAAAAGAACAATAACTTCAATGAGCCCCTTAATTAAAGCAATTTTAGAAAAAGGACCATTACAGGAAGTAGGTTTATTACCCGAAGATATGGTAACTGCATTTCGTAGTTATGGAGCTAAGTGTTTTGCTTATAATACTTTTGCAGAAGTAGAACGAAAAATGCTAGAGTGTTTACAAAAAGGATTAGTGCCTTATCCTTTGGTATATTGGGAATCCGGAGGAATGCATTATTTCCCTTTAATACACAATCAAGATAATAAATATTATATCGATGATTCTGATGCTATAATAAAAGAACTTGATCCTAAAAAAAGAACAGCATTGAAATATTTGATGAAATTTAAAAAAGAATCTATTTTAAAGAAATTAAAAGAAAAAAATGTGAATGATAAAATCGTTGTATTTTTAGGAAAAGGTAATGAAAATGATTTATTAAAAAATATAATGAAAATGATAAAGGGCAAAACAGGAGGAAATAATCCTCAAACTGATAATGGGATTAAATTTTGTTTTATCGTTGCTGATCCATATAATTTATTAAAAGACAAAGGTATTTTTTAGTAAACTAGTATTACTTTCTTTTATTGGAGTTGCTAGATAGCATACATATTCATCAAATAAATTTATTCTTTTTAAATACCATTTATCAATATTATTTACAATTCCTAGATTATTATTTAAAGTTATATTTTTGAATAAAGTAGGTATTATACCAGTTCCTATTGCTTTTAAAACTGCTTCTTTTTTAGTCCAAACTTCAAAGAAAGCTTTGGAATGATCTTTTTTATTTTTAATAAATTTCAAATCCTCTTTTGATAAAATAGAATTAAAATTTTCAATTTTTATAGGTTTAATTTTTTCTATATCAATACCAATTTCATAACTTTTAGATATAGCACATACAATAACATCACCAGAATGTGAAATATTGAAATAAGGGGCATTTTTTATAAAAGGTTTAGAATTAGAAGATCCTTTTTCAATATTTATTTCTTTAGAGTCATAATTCTTAATCGATTTTAATCCTTCAATTAGTAATAACTTTCCTATTAGAGAAGCTATTTGTTTTTCTTTATTAGTATATTTTAAAATATTATCTCTGAAACTTTTAGATAATTTATTTAGATTTTCAAATACTTTATTATCATCCCATTTATGTTTTATTTTATGGTATAAAATAAAAATTTCATTATTAAAATTAGTATGATATGAGTTTTTTAACACTATATAATATATTTATGTTAGGTTCTACAGATAAACATATAGGCTTAATTTCTTATACGGGACTGTAGAATAATTAACTTTTTGATTAAACAAAGTTTGTTTTAATCGTTTATATAATGATTTTTTATTGTATTTTTTCTATTATTTTACAGCCTCTATACGTATCCTGTATACCATTCAAATATAACAAGGGTTATTATTCTTTTTTTAATTCACGGCTAAATTTTCCTCCATTCATTATTAAAATTATTGATACTTTATTAAGTGGTAAAATAGGAGAATTTGCTTTTGCACAATCTAAAGGAGTTTCCCCAAAAATTTGTGTGTTAATTTTTGCCCCATGTTTTATTAAAATTTCTGCAATTTTTTTATTACCTCTAAATGCTGCATTATGCAATGGAGTGCCTAAGTCCCCCTCATCTAATTGTGAGTTTACATCAAAATTTTTATTCAATAAAAATTGTAAAATTTCTATACGATTGTTAGAAATTACACTATGTAAAATCATAGCATCTCCTTTCTTATTTCTAATATTTGATTTAATGTAATAAGATATTAGTAACTTTATAATTTTTATAATTTTTTTATCATAATTTTTTAAGAAAAAAGAATTACAAATTGCATTATGTATTTTTTCTTTTTTATTATCTATATTATAATTCAAAATTGTTTTTACTATATTCATTCGTTTTAATTTTATTGCAAATTCTAAAATGGTAAATTCTTTATAATCATTTGATTCATATTCTCTTCCTTTTAAATCTTTAATAATTTGTCCCTGAATAATTTTTTTATAACTATAACCAAAAGCTTTCAATAATAAACTAAAAATCTTAGAATCATCGTTTTCTATAGATTTTTTTAATAAATTAAGTCTAATTTTATCATTTTGCTTTATTTGATCAAAATATTTCTTTTGTTTTTGTGTATACTTAATTATTAAAGAAATTAAATTTGAATTCTGTGTTTTCATAGCAAAATCAATTGCCAATCTATATGAATTATTGTCTTTTATATTAGGATTAGCACCATTTTCTAATAATAATTTTGCAATTTTATAATAATTTCCTGAACATGCTATATGTAAAGGAGTGATTCCTAAGTATTCTGTTTTTAAATTTAAATTATCATATCTTTTTATAAGTATTTTTACAATTTCTAAGTTGCCACAAGCAACTGCCCAATGCAATGGGGTCTCTCCACCAAAATTACTTTTTAAATCGATATTTTTGTTAAGAAGAAATTTTATGATATTAATTTTATTCATAAATATGGCCCAATGAATAAGATTATGATCAAATATTTTTATGTTAGGATCGAATCCATTATCAATAAAAAATTTAATTAATATGAAAGAAAGATCTTTTTTTTGCTTTTTTGATTCACTATAACTTCCTTTATAATAATAATGTTTTAAAGCTAAAAATAATATATTCGCTCTTTTACCTTCAGGGATATTATTTTTATCAATAATTATTTTTATCGCCTTTTTTAATTCTTCATTTTTTATATTGTTAGATATATTTTTATAATATTTTATATCTTTTTGATCCAAACTTAAAATATTATAAAAAGGAAAAGTTATAACTAAAGATAAAATAAATACTATTTTTTTCATAGTCATTAGCTTTTTAAAATTTAATAAAAGTATAAGATACCAAACTTAATGTTATGGATAAAATTATTATAAGAATAAATATTTTGCAGACTAGTAAATTTGATTTATATTTTTATGCCTAAGATTACGATTTTTATGATAAAAAACTGCTTAAACACATAAGGTATTTGTTCTTCTGTATATACTCATATAATTTTAAAAATATACCAAAATAAAAATTATTTATAATTAAAATAACTGAATATTCCTTTTCTTTCTAGAAAGATAACTAAGCCTTTCAGCATCCATTTTCATTAGAATAAATAACATAATAGAAAAAGAAAACAAAGAAGATCCTCCATAGCTAATAAAAGGTAAAGGAATACCAATAACAGGAGCTAAACCAATCGTCATTGCTATATTAACAATAAAATGAAAAGCAATAATTGAAAAAACAGAATAACCATAAACCCTCTCAAACTTAGATTTTTGTCTTTCAGCAATATTAATAATTCTATTTAAAAGAATAAGAAATAATATAATAACAAAAATCGATCCTAATAAACCATATTCTTCACCAATATTTGAAAAAATAAAATCAGTAACCTGAGCAGGAACAAATCCAAATTGAGTTTGAGGACCCTTTAAAAATCCTTTTCCATATAAACCTCCTGAGCCAATAGCAATTTTAGATTGAGTAACATTCCAACTTATTCCTCTAGGATCTATCCGTGGATTTATAAGAGCTTTAATTCTATTTTGTTGATGAGGTTTTAATACTTTATGCATTAAATAATCAATACTAAGAATTAATGTAATAATTAATACCAATTGACTAATAACTTTTAATATTTTAATATGGCTTTTTATATTAGTTCCAATATAAAGCATAGCAATAGTAAAACATGTAATAATTAAATAAATTTTTGATACTAAAAGAGAAAGAAGAATAGTAATCATAATTGTTAATCCATAACTAATCCATTTAATAGAAAAACCTTCTCTATAAAAAACAGTTATAAAAGATAAAAAGACAATTGCAGAACCTAAATCTCCTTGTAATAAAATTATTAGCATTGGCAATGCAATAATAAATGTAATCTTCAATATAAATTCTATTTTAGATAAATTGACATTTTTTTCTTGAAAATATTTAGATAAAGCCAAGCAACAAGCTAATTTAGCAAATTCAGTTGGTTGAAGATTAATACTTTTAAATTTATACCAAGAACTATGACCCCCATGAGCAATTCCTAAGAAGCTTGTTCCAATTAATAAAAATATAATACAAAAGTAAATTAAGTAACCCAAAGTTTGATAAATCCTTGTGTCAATATTTGAAATTAAAATAAAACTAAATATTGATAATACAAACCAAATTCCGTGTTTTATAGATCTTACTGAAAACCCAAAAGATGAATTATATTTTTCTATTACATTATGATATCCAACTGAATATATAGCAAACCATCCAATACATACTAATAGGGAATATGTTAAAAATGTTATCCAATCTATATATTTATATGTATTTCTTTTTAACTCCATTTAATTTACTAAAAGCATTGATTTTTCTATCCATTTTCTTTCTTTGCTAATTTCATTTTTTAAATATTTTTCAATTATCAATCCCCCAATAGAAGTAGCTACTACAGCACCCCATCCAGCATTTTCAACATAAACTGCTATAGCTATTTTGGGATTTTCTTTAGGAGCATAAGCAAAAAATACAGAATGATCATCTCCATGAGAATTTTCAGCTGTTCCTGTTTTACAACAAATTTTAATATCTTTAATAAAAGCTCTTCTTGCAGTTCCTCTACTAGCACCTTCCATAGCATTTGATACAAAGTTAAAATATTCTTTTTTTATATTTATATATTTTTTTTCAAATACTAATTCCTTATCTCCAATTTTTTTGACTAAATGAGGAATATAATAAAAACCATTATTAGCAAGAATAACTGTTAAATTCACCATTTGAATTGGAGTAGCTAACATTTCTCCTTGTCCAATATCTAAGGATCTAATAGTTGAAGTCTTCCATCTTTTTTTTCCATAAATTTTATCATAATATTCAATTGTAGGAATAAAGCCTTTTTTTTCTCCAGGAATATCTATTTTAGTTTTTAAGCTAAAACCAAATTGCCGTACATAAGATCTCCATTTTTTAAATCCTATTCTACTATCTTCATAAATATTTTTAACTTTATTTTGATTTATAATTCTCCTAAATACTTTATAGAAATATGGATTACAAGAATTTTTTATTGCATTAAAAAGATCGCAAGGGGTTATGTGATTATGACATTTTATTAGATTTTTATCACATTCTATTGTTGTATAAGGAGTGATAACATTTTCTTGTAATGCTATCAATGTTTGAACAATTTTAAAAATTGATCCAGGAGGATATTTTGCCATTATTGCTCTATTAAATAATGGATAGCTTTGATTTTTTTGCAATTTTAAAAAGTTTTTTCCAAAAAGATCTCCTTTGATTTTATTTGGATCATAAGAAGGATAGCTTCCTAATACAATTATTTCGCCAGTGCTTGGTTCAATAGCTACAATACTCCCAATTCTATTTTCCATTAATTTATCTGTATATTTCTGTAAATTTATGTCAATAGTAGTTTTTAAATTTTTTCCAGGAATAGCTAAAATATCCAATTTGCCTTTTTGAAAAGAACCTTTCTCAATTCCTCCAACATCAATCAAATTATAAGCAATACCTTTTTTCCCTCTCAATTGTTTTTCATAATACTTTTCAAGTCCATTTGCTCCAATAAAATCTCCAATTGAATAATAATTGCTAGATTTAAGTTGAAGTAAATTTACTTCTGATAAATGCCCAATACCATTTGCTAATGATGCAGTAGTATATCCTCTAATAGTTTTTACTTCAATACTAAATCCATTAAATTCAGAAATATGATCTTGGATTTTTGCAAATTTTTCATGAGAAATATTTTTAATAAATAAAGAAGATTTAATTTTAGAATACTTTTTTGCTTTATTTAATTTTTCATCAAATTCTTTTTCAGTAATTTTAAATATTTTGCAAAAGAACTTTTTATTAAGAAATTTTATTCTATTTGGAGTTACTCTTAGATTATAAATAGGTTCATTATAAACCAAGAGATTATCATTTCTATCATATATTTCTCCTCTATAGGGATATTCAATTATTTTTTGAATGGTATTTTTTTCAGCTGCTAATTTATATTCATTATCTATTATTTGCAGAAAAGAAAGCCTCAAAATAAAAATTAAGGATATACTTAAAAGTATTAATTGAATAATATTTTTTTTATTAAAATAATTAAGTTTCATAAATAAAATAAAGAATAAAAATGGATATAGAAGTTAAAATGAAACTTAATATTATTTTATAAATTAAACTTGGAATCATTTCAATTTTTATAGGAAGAATATGTAAATTAAGCAAAGCTAAATTATGTATTAAAATTGGAATTATAATAATTAAAATAAAATTTAAAAGCCCAATTCTTTTAATTGAAATTTTTATTCCTCTTTTAAAATTGACTTTTGGTAATAAAAATTTTGAAATCATATATTTTGAATAAAGCATTATTGTTGAAGAGAATGCATATATACCATTTGAATTTGTCATTATATCTAGAAAAAGACCTATTAAAAAAGCAATAATTAATTGTCTAATTAGTTTATCTTTTTTTATTGTAATAAAAGAAAATATTCCTAAATAAATAAAACAAAAATTTAATATTTTTAAAGAAGGTGAAGAGAAAATTATTTGTATAAATAATAATATAGAAATTTTTGCTATTTCTAAAATAATACTTCTGAAAGTTTTGTAAAATACTAATTTCATATAAGAATAAATGTTATTATACTAATCGCTTTTAAAAATGAACTGATAATTGATTTTAACTCTTTGATTATCAATTACTTTTAGATGCATTTTGAATTACGTCTATACTACTTTTATTTGAAATTGAACTGATAATTGGTCTTAACTCCTTGATTATCCTTTAGATTTAAGGCATATAAAAATATGGGGAAGTTTAGCTAACTTTCCCATGCTTTCTCAAACAACTTTTTTGAAGTTTAAGAGGAGCAAAGATAAAGGCGACCTAATT
>PJEL010001719.1_pt1 | contig 21304 bp, 16 predicted proteins | sample 1853271 | NCBI WGS metagenome assembly PJEL01 (sample SAMN08108733, study PRJNA415343) | Invertebrate metagenome, whole genome shotgun sequencing project. | host: Globobulimina | place: Sweden: Gullmar Fjord | collected 2015-08
CTCTTGGCTCCGTTGATGCCGAGGTCAGAGAATCGGGATCTGAGCTCGTTGGGCGTCAGAAAGGTGAGATCCGCAGAGAGGTTCTCCGTCTGGGGAACGGAGATCGCACCGGGGATGTGACCAGCCTTCGGGTCGACGGGCTCCTCGTCGCCGCGATACCGCTCGAGCGATCGTGCGTCCATGACCAAGGAATCGATCGGTCGTGCAGCCACCGCCGCACCGTCTACGACATCCCTCCACGGTCGAGTCTCATAGCTACCCCTCAGGTGGTTGGTCTCATTGGTGGTTGTCCCATGCCCGTGGCGGGTCCATGCCTGGATACCACCGTCGAGAACGGAAGTGTTGGAGTGGCCCTGGTTCGTAAGCATCCACCACATCCGCGCGGCGATCGATCCGCCTCGATCGTCATAGACCACCACCGGCGTCGACGCGGTGACCCCGAAGCGCGCAAGCGTGTCTGCGAACGCGTCTGGCGAAGGCAGTGGGTGGCGACCAGGACCGTCCTCACCGGACAGATCGATGTCGAGCGACGCGTATTGGGCGCCGGGGATGTGCCCTTGGCGATATTCAAAAAGACCCTTCTCTGGCTCGTCGAGATACCACCTACAGTCGACCACGCGAGTGGCAGGATCGCCGGTAATCGCGACGAGTTTGTCCACAGAGATGAGAGACCTGGCCATCCTCTGAAGATAGATGCAGGCCCGTTCCCGCCGTACTACGTTGTTCCCAATGACAACGCTCCATCTTCTCGACGGCACATATGAGCTGTTTCGCAATCACTTTGGCGCTCCTCCTCGTGAGACTCCAGAGGGCTGGGAGATCGGTGCCGTTGGGGGGCTGATGGGTTCAACGCTCTCGCTGCTGGGTGATGGCGAGGTCACCCATCTCGCGGCGGCGTTCGATTCAGTCATTGAGTCGTTTCGCAATGACATGTTCGATGGCTACAAGACGGGTGAAGGCACACCACCAGAGCTTCATGCGCAGTTCCCTGTAGCGGAACGCGCCATGGAGGCGATGGGTGTCACCGTCTGGTCCATGATCGAGCAGGAAGCAGACGACGGTCTCGCAGCGGGAGCACACCGGTTCGTCGATGAGGTTGATCAGGTCGTCGTGATGAGCCCGGACAAGGACATGACACAGCTGTTCGGTAACCCGAAGATCGTCGGATACGATCGGCGGAAGGGCGTATTCATCGATGCTGACGGCACACGAGAGAAGTTCGGCGTTTCACCCGCATCGATCCCCGACTATCTCGGCCTCGTGGGCGATACGGCCGACGGAATCCCTGGTCTTCCGGGCTGGGGTGCGAAGTCAGTTGGTCTCGTGCTGAGCGAGTACGGTCACATTGAGAGCATCCCAGCTTCAGAAGATGACTGGGCGGTGAAGGTGAGGAGCGCTGCGAAGCTCGCCGAGACGCTGCGTGACCGAATGGATGACGCCCTGCTCTACAGAGACCTTGCCACCCTTCGGAGTGACACCGAGATCGGTGAAACCCTCGAGGACCTCGAGTGGAAGGGTGTCCACCGCAAGGCTTTCGAGCTGCTCTGTGATGAGCTTGGCTTCACCGGCCTGAAGAATCGCCCCAGCCGCTACATCGGTGAGTAGGCGCTACGTAGGGGAATAGCAGAAGAGCCCAACCCTTCGTCCGTCTACTCGGTTGCGCTACTTGCTCTGTACTCGGCGTCTGCCCTTGTATCGGACTCCAGAGAAGCGTCCGTTCGGGCCAGCAGTTACCTCGTCGTTACGAGTTGTGGACGGCTTCGTTTCGACGGTGTTTCGGCGCTGTGCGCACGGACGTTGTGAACAGCAGTGTGCAAGAATTCACCGATGCACGTCATTGAGGTTCAGAACCTCGTCAAGCGATACGACGACGTCCTGGCAGTCGATGGGATCGACATTTCCATCGAAGCCGGCGAGATCTTCGCGTTGTTGGGACCGAACGGTGCAGGGAAGTCGACAACGGTCGAGATACTCGAAGGGCACCGGAAGGCAACGGCGGGAACCGTTTCGGTGTTGGGGTTCGACCCGTCCGCTCGACAGCGCTCGTTTCGGGAACGTATCGGGATCGTGCTTCAAGAGACCGCGGTTGAGGACTCTCTCACCGTGGTTGAGGCGATCAACGTCTATGGCCGGATGTATCCGAACCAGCGGCCCACGGGAGAACTGATCGAGATCGTGGGTCTTGAAGAGAAGAGCGAGGCGCGCATCAAGACACTTTCAGGTGGTCAGCGAAGGCGACTCGAACTGGCCCTCGGAATTGTCGGTGACCCGGATCTGATCTTCATGGACGAACCGACGACCGGATTCGATCCGTCTGCCAGGCGCCAGGCATGGACGATCGTTCAGAATCTGACGTCGCTCGGCAAGACGGTCCTTCTTACCACGCACTACATGGACGAGGCCCAAGTGCTAGCCGATCGAGTCGCCGTGATTGCCGATGGTCGGATCGTTGCGGAGGGCACGCCTGAGTCGTTGGGTGGGCGTGAGGACGCAGCGTCTGTGATCTCGTTTCACCCGGAGGGAGCGTCGCTCGATGGCCTACCAGCCGACGGAGTACAGGTGGGCGAGAACGGACGTGTGACGCTGGAAAGCAAGACACCCACTCGCGCCGTGCACGATGTGACGGGCTGGGCAGTTGAGCGGGGAATCGAGCTTTCGGATCTCACCGTTGCGAGGCCAAGTCTCGAGGATGTCTACTTGCAGCTGACGGCTGGTGATAACGATGAGTGACAGGCCATCAAGCCTCCGTCTGCTTTCGGACCAGACGATCTATCAGAACAAGATCTTCTTCAGGACGCCTGTCGCTGCGTTCTTCACGCTCATCTTTCCTCTGTTCATCTTCATGGTCTTCTCCCTCATCTTCGGGAACGAGTACATCCCAGAGCTCGGTGTGAGCCTCGCGCAGTACTTCGGGCCCGCCATGGCTGTGTTCGCCGCCGTATCTGCGACGTACACGAACATCGCTTCGGTGACGGCATACCAGCGAGATGAAGGAATCCTGAAGCGCATTCGCGGCGCGCCGCTTCCTGCTGCGGTCTATCACGGTGGAAAGATCGTGAGCGGAATCCTTGTAGCGGTTATCGCCGTTGTGGTGATGATGGCGGTCGGTGCTGTGTTCTACGACATCCAGATCTACGCAGACACGCTCCCCGCCGCAATCGTGACCTTCTTCGTCGGCGTGGGATGCTTTGCGTCGCTTGGCTTGCTTGTGGCCGGCTTGGTGAACAGCGGTGAGGCGGCCACAGCTGTGACGAACGCCACGTTGCTTCCGCTTGCCTTCATCAGCGGCGTGTTCATTCCGCCTTCGGATGACGCTCCCGCGTGGCTCGATACGGTTGCGAGCATCTTCCCCCTCAAGCACTTCGTGGTTCCCTTCACAGACGCATTCAACCCAACGTTTGTCGGCTCTCCCTGGCAGTGGGATCACTTGGCCTATATGGCGATCTGGGGTGTTGTGTCGCTCGTCGTCGGAATCCGCTTCTTCAAGTGGGAAACCAAAGCTGGCGGAGGACGCAAGGCAAAGCGAAAGAGCGAGAAGGCATCGAGCGCGGCATGAGAGACATCGAGCTTCGCATGGCTATCGAGGCTGATGTACCGCAGCTGAATGCCATCTACAACGCATACATCGTGGGTTCCTACGTGTCTTTTGACACGGAGCCTTGGCCTGATGAGAAGCGTCTTGAGTGGTACAGGGAGCGCGTTGGCGCTGGGTATCCGATCATCGTCGCATGCGAAGGAGAGTCGATCATCGGTGCCTCGTGGTCAGGGCCGTATCGGCCGAAGGCGGCGTATCGGTCGTCCGTCGAGTCGACAATCGTTATGGCCGAAGGGGAATCAGGCAAGGGGATAGCAACGGCGATCTACTCGAAGATGATGGAGTTGCTCACGGATGCCAAATTCCACAGGGCCTACGCGATCATCGCCCTCCCGAACGATGCGTCGATCGCCCTGCATCGCAAGCTCGGGTTCCGTGAAATCGGTGTTCTCGAAGAGGCAGGCTTCAAGCACGGCAAATACCACTCGACACTGATGATGGAACGCGATCTCGCCTGACGCTCACGCCTCCGACGACACTCCAAGGAGGCGCTCCCGCTTGATCGACTTGGACCCTGAGGCCAGGAGCAGTGCAGCGATGATCCATGCGATGAGTCCCGCCAATGAGCCTGTGACGACAGGGGAATAGAGCAGTCCAGACGCAACGGCGTAGCTGGCGAGGATCACCGGGAGAGTTACGAGACTCGACGCCTGTTGCGCTGAAGCGGCCGAGCGTACTCTTGCGGACAGTCGCAGGATCAATGCGAGCGCAATAGCGATGAAGGGAGGGATGACCCATAACACAAGCAGCAGCCACCCAACCGTTGGGAAGAACCAGCCGCCGACCTGACTTCCAACAATGACATTGACGACCAGTGAGTAGAACGTAAACCCGACGATGCCGGCAAGGTATCCAGGAATCAGGCTAGCGATCAGCTTCGCGACGTAGATCTCCTTGACGGTGAGAGGGCTGTGCGCCAAGTACTCGCCCGTTCCTCGCTCCCGCTCGCCAACAATCGAGTTCGCTCCGACTGCCGACGAGATAGTCAGCGGAACAATGATGGCGATGGGAGCGAGGAGATACACCGCAAACGCGTATGACGCACGCGCCGCGGGATTATCACCCTCGATGTTCTCCTGCACAGCCTCGGGCAGTGTTCCGATGATGTCACCGATCTGGCCGAGGATTGGAGAATGCTCAACGAGGCCGATGGAGCCGAGGAGGATCGCAGGCATGACAACGAAGAAGAGTCCACCGAGGATCACCAGAGGAATCCAGTAGTCCTTCGTCTTGAACAGGCGATAGAGGTCGATCCTGATGACCGCCTTGATCATTGGCCACCTCATGGTGTCTCCCTGTGTGCACGCTGCATCTCGAAGTAGAGATCCTCGAGTGTCGGAGTGAGAGGTTCGACTCGCGTCGGCCGTACACCCCGTTTGACAAGTTCGATGACCAGATCGGGAACGCGATCAACAGAGTCGAGGGTGATGCGGAGAGCATCCTCGTGTCGTATCGAAAGGACACCGTCGAGTTCTGAGATGAATGCCAACGACTCGCGGTCCTCTGCATCAATGATCACGATCGGATCCGGCATGTACCGATTCGTCAGAGTCCGTGGATTGCCAGATGTTCGGACGTGGCCTTCATCCATGAGAACGAGATGATCGGCAATGCCTTCGGCTTCGTGCAAGAGGTGCGTGCACATGATGATGGTCCGTCCACGGCCAGCCATCTCTGCGATCAGGTCAAGAACAGATCGTGCAGATTCTGGGTCCAGTCCGGCCGTTGGTTCGTCCAGCATCAGGACCTCAGGGTCGTGGAGAACCGCTCGTGCAAGCGCGAGGCGTGTCCGCATACCGGTTGAGTATCCCCCGACGTCTTGGTCGAGTGCATGGTCGATGCCAAATCGTTCCGCTGCTGCGAACGCTTCGGATTCATCGGATTCGAAGATCGTTGCTGCGAACTTGAGGTTCTCTCTGCCCGAAAGCTGGTCGTAGAAAGCTGGCTTCGGAGGTACGACGCCGACCCGCGCCCTGACTTCATCGCCGCTGGCGAGAGGGTCGAGACCGAGTACTCGTATGGCGCCGAAGTCCGACACCATGGCTCCCGTCGTGAGTCGGACGGTTGTCGTCTTGCCGGCGCCGTTGGGGCCGAGTAGTACGGTGACTGCACCCGCCGGGGCAGAGAAGTCGATGTCGTTGAGCGCCACAACGTCACCAAACGTCTTGCGTACCGAGGAGAACGTGATTGCTGGGGTCATCTCGCTCATCATCGGCACGAACGGTACCCGTCTTGACTGCGAACGATCACGGACTCGAAGGAACTTCGCCACCGTGATCTCCTACTACCTTGGCTTCAGCTCGTGCCGAACCAATCACAGGAACCACCTGCTCCCGTTGTTGCCGTCGATGTCCTCGACGAGGTCGTCAATGCCACTGACGGTCAGCACCGGCCAGGCCAAGAGGACATGGCTGCGTGGGTCGCGCAAGCCATCTCCGATGGACATCACCTGATCTGTGAGGCCGGGACCGGAATCGGGAAGTCCTTCGGATACCTCGTACCTGCGATCACGTCAGGGAAGCGTGTTGTGATTGCGACATCAACCAAGACGCTCCAGGACCAGATTGCATCCGATCTTCCACGGATTCTTGATGTCACGAAGGCTGCAGGACACGATGCAATGACGGCGATCGTCAAGGGACGAGCGTCCTATGTGTGTCCTGCAAAGGTCACCGAACACGATGCCCAACTCACGCTCCTGGCTTCGGAGGCTCCCGAAGGGGGCGACCCAATCGGGACTCTTGTCACGTGGTGGCGCGACGGCGGTGACGGGCAGCGGGACCACGCTCCGGTCGAGGTGACGAATGCCCAGTGGAACACGATCTCCACGTCGGGGATCGAGTGTCCCGCGGCTCGGTGCAGTTACAAGGACGACTGCCCAGCAATGGATGCCCTCGAGGATGCCAGAGAAGCGGACATCGTCATCTGCAATCACCATCTGTATGGGGCAGACATCTCGTCTGAGGGCTCTGTCCTTGGCCGCCACGATGCTGTGATCTTCGATGAGGCGCACAGGCTTGAGGATGCCCTGTGTTCGAGCGTCGGGATCACACTCACGCCGAGGAGAATTGCGATGTACATCTCGCAGGCGAACGCGCTGCTGAAGAAGCTCGACGTTGGGACCTCTCGTCGCAACGAACTTACGTCTGAGCTCTGGCGACACGCCAAGGAGTTCGAGGCGTGGATGGCGGCCAACGTTGGAGGCGTCGACTTGCCTGTTGCCGGTGCAGGGAATCTGACGGCAAGGGGATTGTCGGGCGCGGTGAAGGCGGTCAACGATGTCATCAGTGAGATCACACGGCAGCCCGGAGCGACGTTCGAGTTGTCGGTCACGGGGCAGAAGGAGCGTACGCTCAACCTCGCTGGGCATCTGATGGGTGACCTCACTGTGCTTACGCGTGACGACGTATCCAGTCAAGGACATGTGTGCTGGGTAGATCCCGGGCCTGTCCTCCGAACTAGCCCAATCTCGATCGCAGGGTCGTTCGGTGAGCGCGCTTCGGAGGTTGCGACCATCTGCACATCGGCGACGCTGACGGTTGATGGGTCCTTCGCAGCGCTTGCCAAGTCGCTCGGCTACACCACCGAGGTTGCTGACATGTCCGATCCATACGATGACGAAGAAGACGTCGACCGACGCCGTTTCATGTCGCTCCGAGTGGGGTCGCCCTTCGACTATGCGAGCCAAGCTGCCCTGTACCTGCCGCAACTTCCCGATCCAAACAGTGAGAAATGGGGGAGAGCCGTTGCCGATCTCGCAAAGGATTTGGTCGCACACTCGGGTGGTCGGGCGCTCATCCTGTGCACCTCCAATGCAGCGGTCGCTCGCATCGCCGACACACTCTCGGCCCATCAGCGATCATCCGATGGCGACGGTCATCGGATCCTCGTCCAGGGCGCAATGGCACGGCGGGCTCTGCTCGAAACGTTCCGCACGGAGCCGACATCGGTTCTGGTGGCAACGATGGGATTCTGGGAGGGCGTTGACATCACAGGCGATGCATGCCAGATCGTGATCATCGATCGCATCCCGTTCCCCAGACCCGATGACCCCCTCTGGCAGGCGCGGCGGCAAGCAGCTGAGGACGCTGGATACGCACCGTTCGTCACTGTCGACTTACCTCGGGCAGCGAACCTCACGGCTCAGGGTGCCGGTCGTCTCATCAGGACGCCGACGGACGAAGGTCTGATTGTCTTGTGTGATAGCCGAATCCGCACCAAGAGCTACGGCCAGACGATCATCAACTCCCTACCCGAGATGCCGATCCTGACAACGCCAGCGGAAGCCATCGGCTATCTGGACAGCCTCTGATTGCCAGGTCCGCGGAGCGGTTGTTCGTGTTCCATCGAGGGTCTACGGTTCTCTCATGTGCGGAAGGTTCGTCCAGGTCGAGAAGCCAGAGTTCTATGCGGAGCACTTCGGTGCCGAATTCGTCCGTACCGAGACTCTGCGTGAGAGCTACAACGTTGCCCCGACGTCGCAGGTCTATGCCGTTGTGGAGCATGAGGGCGACCGCGCACTCACCTCCTTCCGATGGGGGCTCATCCCGTCGTGGGCCAAGGAGAAGAAGATCGGCGCCAAGACCTTCAACGCACGGTCAGAGACCGCCGCAGACAAACCGATGTTCCGTAGCTCATTCACAAAACGCCGATGCATCATCCCGGTCGACGGGTTCTACGAGTGGGAGCGTCGCGGAGACAAGGGCAAACTTCCTCACTTCATCTTTGGTGCGGACAAGAAGCCTCTCCCGGCTGCAGGCCTGTGGTCCACATGGAAGGATCAAGAGACCGATGAACTCCTACGCACCTGCACGATCCTCACGGGCACTCCGAATGGACTGATCGAGAAGCTCCACGATCGGATGCCGGTGATCATGCCGGAGAACGATTGGGCCGCCTGGCTCGATCCGGATCTCACGGACAAGGAAGCCATCAAAGCCCTCATGGGTGTCTATCCAGAATCGTTGATGGACGAGTACCCCGTTTCGACGTTGGTCAACAAGGTTCAGAACAACACCGTCGACCTCCTCACCCCCCTCAACCTCCCCTCCTGATCCGCTTCTGGCGTCCATGAGCGAACCATATTTCGTTCATGGACGCCAGAACGGTGTGGGCGTGGCATCATCTTGGGCGTGAGCGAACAACTTCCCGTGTGTGTGATCGGCGCTGGCGTCTCGGGACTGCCGACCATCAAGCATTTGATGGATCGCGGCATCGATTTCGATGCGTTCGAGATCGGTAGCGATATCGGTGGGCTCTGGCAGTACGACAACGACAACGGTCGGTCGCCTGCATATGCCTCGCTCCACATCGACACGTCCAAGGAGCGTTTCGCATATCGCGACCTCGAAATGCCCAAGAGTTGGCCCGCCTATCTCCATCACAGCCAAGTCTTCGAGTACCTCACCACGTACGCGGAGACGTTCGACCTGAAGGAGCGCATTTCGTTCCGGCACGAGGTGCTTCGCGCTGAGCCGAGCGGCGAAACTTGGTCCGTCACGGTGAAGGATCTCGAGACGGGAGGCGAGTCGACGAAAGAGTATCGAGCCGTCGTCGTCGCATCAGGGCATCACTGGGATCCCAACATTCCCGACTACGACGCCGAGTTCGCCGGCGAGACGATGCACGCCCAGACCTATCGCACACCCGAGCGGTTTATCGGCAAGGACGTTGTCGTCGTCGGAGTAGGTAACACGGGTGCAGACATTGCAAGTGAGCTCTCGTGGCATGCAGACTCGGTGACGTTGTCCACCCGCTCTGGCGCACATGTGCTTCCTCGGTACGCCCTCGGCAGGCCGCTCGACAACTTCTCGACACGGCTGTCGTCCCAGCTGCCGATGAGCGTGCAGCGTGCTGCCTACAAGGCTGTGCTCTACGCCGCACGGGGATCGCAGGCGTCCTACGGGTTTCCGACGCCAGATGCACCGATCCTGAGCCAACACCCAACGGTCTCGGATGATCTCCTTGCGTTGGTCAAGGACAAGCAGATCGATGTTCGTCGCGGGATTTCTCGCTTCGATGGCTCTGACGTCGTGTTCGCCGATGGCAAACGCACGCACGCTGACATCATCATCCATGCAACGGGATATCGCATCTCGTTCCCGTTTCTTGATGACTCGGTGGTTTCGACGGACGCCAACTCCGTCGCTTTGTATCGGCAGGTCATCCCTGTCGACATCGCTGGCCTGTTCTTTGTGGGTCTTATTCAGCCAGTTGGAGCCCTGCCTCCGCTTGCCGAGCAACAGGCGCGGTGGGTTGCGCAGCTACTGGACGGGTCTCCGCTCCCGAGCGCCGGAGTAATGAAGGCCGAGATCATCACCGATACGTATGAGCGTTCGGAGCGCTATCAGGACCGTCCACGACACACGATCCAGGTCGACTACTGGCCCTATCTCGACTCGATTCGTGCAGTATGCGACGCGAACGATGGTCCGACCGACGAATCCGAAGCGAGAGAGAACGCCTAAATCCGTCGATTGGATCGGGTGCACTCGCTAGATTTCACGGAAGAAACAGGGGGATAGTCCATCTCAACGCCCGAACAGAATCAGCTGCCCGCAAAGACGAAGGTCTTGTGGAAGACGATCGTCGTGCGATCGCTGTTTCTGGGCGTGTTCGCTGCTGTGCTCTACATCCTGTGGCCGCGGCTGGTTGAGTTCCTTTCGGCATCCCAAGATCTCTCAGGGATAGACTGGTATTGGTTCGTACTGATGGGTGCGTTCATGACGGGTGCGTTCATGGCTGCGTGGGAGCTCACGCACATCGCGGTGCCTGGTATCTCGCGGTTTGTGGCCGCTACCTCCCAGCTTGTATCGAATGCGATGGCAAAGGTCGTGCCTGGTGGCGCCGTCGCGGCGGGAGCCGGCTATTTCAAGATGCTCTCGGCGTCAGGTGTGCCGACAGGTCAGGCCGCCGCAGCGCTAGCGGCAGTCTCCTTTATCTCGAACCTTGTCCTGTTCTCCCTTCCTGCGATCGCTCTTCTCCTCGCCGCCCTGTCTGCGCCGCTACCGAGTGGTCTGTTGCCGGTCGGGGTGATAGGGACCGTCATGTTCATCCTCATGTTCTCAGCGGTGTTCATCGTCGTGAAATACGACAAGCCGCTCCTTTTCGTTGGTGGCATTGTTGAGCGCGTGGTCTGCTGGGTTGCCGACAAGACGAACAGGGATTGGCATCCGACCGCCCAGCACTTTCTTGAGCGCCGCAACGAGGTGGTTGAGGCGCTTGGTGCCCGGTGGTTCAAGGCTTTGGGTGCTGCGGTACTGAATTGGACCCTCGACTACATGGTGCTGATGACGGCGTTGATTGCTGTCGGCGCAGAGCCCCGACCGAGCCTCGTACTCGTTGCCTTTGCGGGCTCGGCCGTGCTTGGCATGATCCCTCTGACGCCTGGCGGTCTCGGGTTCGTCGAAGTTGGGCTCACGTTCATGCTGGTGGCGGCCGGCATTCCTGGTCCTGATGCCACCCTTGCAACTCTCGCCTATCGGCTGTTCCAGTTCTGGTTGCCGATTCCTGCCGGCGCCGTTGCCTACGTTGTCTTCAGACGGAAATACGGAAGGCCAGCAGAACTCGAAGTGGCGTAGGCGGGTTCACACCTTGATGACAATCTTCCCCTGAACGTGACCTCTTCCGAAGCGCCTGAGCGCTTCTGGAGTCTCACTCAGGGGATAGGTTGCTTCGATCTCCGGAATGATCTTCCCTGCTGCGGTCAGCTCGGCCAGGTATCTGAGGTCTTCGCTGTTTGCCTTGGCGAGGAAGAAGCTCATGGTCTGGCTGCGACCGAGAAACGCGAGCTTCGCTGAACCAAGTCGGGGTAGCGGACCGAGCCACTTGCCCTTTGGTCCGCCCACGGCGACGTACTGACCGTTCGGCTTCAGGACCTTCCGGCAGCCTGCGATCGATCCGATCGCAGGGACGTCGAAGAGCAGGTCATACCGAGCCTCCGCCTTCGTGAAGTCTTCCTTGGTGTAGTCGATCACGTAATCGGAGCCAAGTCTCGTTGCAGCCTCGACGTTGCGGCTGCTGCACACAGCAGTAACTTCGGCGCCGAGCGCCTTTGCAACTTGGATGGCGAACGTACCGACGCCACCTGACGCACCGTTGATCAATACATGCTGTCCTGCCCGGAGCTTGCCGCTATCGCGAAGGCCCTGCAAAGCTGTCAGTCCGGCGATCGGCAGAGCGCCGGCGTGCTCAAACGACACACCGCTCGGCATCTTGGCAGCATTCCCTGGGCGCACAGCCGCATACTCGGCATACGCGGCCGATCCAGTTTCGGAGATCACTTCGTCGCCGACCTCGAAGCCGTCGACATCCGAGCCAACGGCCTCGACCGTTCCAGCAATATCGCCACCGAGTCCACGGCGCTTCGGTCTGCGCAACCCTGATTCGAGGTGCACGAGGTATGGCTCGCCTGTCATCATGTGCCACTCGGCTGCGTTGACCGACGACGCTTGCACCCGTATAAGCATCTGGTCGTCTTCGATTGTCGGTATGGCGACCTCTTCGAACCGCAGAACGTCAGGTAGGCCGTATTCGTCGCGGACGATTGCTTTCATTGTTTTCACGAGGGCATGGTACCCAGCTAGTACTCGGTCCACGAATACGCACTTCTGGCGTCCATGAGCGAAACAGTGTTCGCTCATGGACGCCAGAACGGAGACGGTGCGGGGTGGTATCCTCGCGATGCCGCTGACACCTTGCGGGAGAGCCGGACAGCCGGCGCCGAAGGAGCAACCGCCCCGGGAAACTCTCAGGCAGACGGACCGCAGGGAAGAGGCACCTCTGGAAAGTTGGGCTCACGCCCTCACCGAAGGGGAAAGCCGCACCGCGGTGAAACTCTCAGGTTGTGAGACAGACGGGGCACGACGAAACGCCGTGCCAATGCGCCCCGGATAAGGAGCAAACCGATGTCAAACACCCCAATCATCAGAGGATTCGTCGACCGTCATGTCGGTCCGGATGCGGACGAGGCTCAGTCGATGCTCACCGCTATCGGTGTCGACTCCTTCGACGACCTGATCCACAAAGCGGTGCCGGATGCGATCCTGTCGAACCGCCTACCTGACGTCCCTGGCCCGATGACCGAGACGGAGGCGCTCGCGCGAATGCGTCGCATCGCGGACAAGAACGACGTGTACCGATCGTTCATTGGAATGGGCTACTACGGCACAGTCACACCGGGTGTCATCCAGCGCAACATCTTTGAGAATCCAGGGTGGTACACGGCCTACACGCCCTATCAGCCAGAGATCTCCCAGGGTCGGCTTGAGGCGCTGGTCAACTTCCAAACGGCCGTGGCTGAACTCACCGGCCTCGACATTGCGAACTCATCGCTCCTTGACGAGGGGACCGCTGCAGGGGAAGCGATGACGCTGATCAAGCGAGTCGGCAAGAACAAGAGCATGACGTTCTTCGTCGACAAGCACGTCCATCCACAGACACTTGAGGTAATCAGGACCCGTGCCTATCCGCTTGGCTACGAGATTGTCGTCGGCGACCCATCCGTAGACCTCGCCGCCACTGCCGTGTTCGGAGTACTCATCCAGTACCCGGGGACCTACGGCGACATTCCCGACATCGCTCCGATCATCAATGCGGCGCACGAGGCCGGTGCGATGGTCGCCGTCGCCACGGATCTCATGGCGCTCACTCTTATCACTCCGCCAGGCGAGCTCGGTGCCGACATCGCCATCGGCTCGTCTCAGAGGTTTGGGGTGCCGATGATGTTCGGCGGACCGCATGCCGGGTTCATGGCGATCCGCGACAGGTACCGCCGCTCGATGCCAGGTCGTCTCGTTGGTGTCTCCGTTGACACGAAAGATCGCCCGGCATATCGATTGACGCTCCAGACGCGTGAGCAGCACATCCGACGGGACAAGGCCACCTCCAACATCTGTACTGCCCAGGTGCTTCTCGCCGTCATGGCTGGGATGTATGCGACCTACCACGGGCCTGAGGGGTTGCGATCCATTGCGTCAGCGATCCACGACAAGACAAACACCCTCCACGATCGACTCACCGCCGGGGGAGTCACAGTGCGCAACGAGTCGTGGTTCGACACGCTCACCATTGAGGTCGCCAGCGCCGAGGAGACTCTGGCGAAGGCGAGGCACTCGAAGATGAATCTGCGCCATGTCGATGAACGCACGGTTGGCGTGTCCATCGATGAGACGACGACGAACGGCCACATCGATGCGTTGTGTGAGGTCTTCGGTGTTGGGCCAGAGCTGGGCGGGAGCAGCGGCATTCCGCATGGTTTCGGTCGTACGAGTGTCTTCATGCAGCATCCGTCGTTCATGCGATATCGATCGGAGACCGAGATGCTTCGGTACCTCCGCAGGCTGCAGGACAAGGACATCGCTCTCGACCGGTCGATGATTCCGCTCGGCTCGTGCACGATGAAGCTCAACGCTTCGGCCGAAATGGCACCGGTCACATGGCCCGAATTTTCAGACATCCATCCCTACGTTCCGCTCGACCAAGCAAGTGGATATCTCGAGCTGATCGACGACCTCGAACGATGGCTCGCTGCCATCACCGGCTACGATGCCGTCTCCGTCCAGCCGAACTCGGGCGCTCAAGGTGAGTTCGCAGGACTCCTGGCGATTCGTGGCTATCACGAGTCCCGCGGCGAAGGGCACAGGGATGTCTGCCTCATTCCGTCGTCTGCCCACGGGACGAACCCCGCCTCGGCAGTGATGGCCGGCATGAGGGTCGTCGTCGTGAAGTGCGACGCAGACGGCAACATCGATGTTGCCGACCTTTCAAGCAAGGCAGCGGAGCATGCCGAGGATCTCGCTGCGATCATGGTCACGTACCCGTCGACGCACGGCGTGTTCGAGTCGAAGATCATCGAAATCTGCGACATCGTGCATGACCACGGCGGCCAGGTCTATCTCGACGGAGCGAATCTCAATGCGATGGTCGGCATCGCTGAACCGGGATTGTTTGGCTCCGACGTGAGCCATCTCAATCTCCACAAGACGTTCGCCATCCCGCACGGCGGTGGAGGACCAGGCGTCGGACCGATCGGGGTGCGGGCGCATCTTGCTCCGTATCTCCCCGGACACAGTCTCATCACCGATCTTCCGGGACCGGACGACGGCACGGGCGCTGTGTCGTCGGCACCTTGGGGGTCCGCGGGCATACTCGCGATCTCGGCCATGTACATCGCGATGCTCGGGCCCGAGGGTCTGCGGGCATCAACCGAGATGGCTGTCCTCAGCGCGAACTACCTGTCCAAGAAGCTTGGCGAGTACTATCCGGTCCTCTACACCGGACCGCTCGGTTTCGTTGCTCACGAATGCATCATCGACATCCGCCAGATCGAAGCCGAGACGGGGATCAACAACGAGGACGTCGCGAAGCGGTTGATCGATTACGGCTTCCATGCACCAACGATGTCGTTCCCCGTGGCAGGGACATTGATGATCGAGCCGACCGAGTCTGAGTCGAAATACGAACTCGACCGGTTCGTCGACGCCATGGTCGCGATCAGGGGAGAGATTGACGAGGTCGCGTCAGGCAGCGTTTCTGCCGAGGACTCGGTGCTTCGCAACGCTCCGTACACCGCCGAAGATGCAACGGCGGATGAGTGGAGCCACGACTTCTCGAGAGAGAAGGCGGCGTACCCCGTCGAAGGATTGCGCCAGTGGAAGTACTGGGTGCCCGTGAGCCGAGTCGACAATGCCTACGGCGATCGCAACGTTATGTGCTCCTGCCCACCCATCGAAGACTACTCCTGACCTTCTGGCGTCTATCAGCGAACACTATTTCGCTAGTGGACGCCAGAACGGTGTCGTGGCCGGAACAGGTCAGAGGTTGAAGTGGACGCCTACGGCGGTGATGAGGACCACAGCAAGGCCGACAGCCATCTGGGTCCAGCCGATGGCCTTGGCTGGAATGGGCTCCCGGTTGAGTGATACGACCGCAACCAGCGCGATGAGTCCGATCGCCACGACGCTGAGCCATGGTGCGATCCCGGTGGCGGCGCCGAAGGCCACGGCAGCCACCGCTGTGGCCTGGACCGCATAGATCAGTCTCGTATCTGGCAGCTTGCCGTGGAGACGACGCACTTGGCCTCTCACGAGCATGATCGCCGCGACATCGCGAGCGCCAAGGACGAGCCACAAGCCGAAGGCCGGTCGAAGATCCCACCCGTCGGCAATAGCGATCGCGGCAACGGTCGCTCCCATCGCGATGGATCCGGACAGCTCAGCGGTCAGAGTGCGGTTCTTGCTGTGAGCGTCCGCGCGGAGGGCAAAGAGCGCGACAGGAAGAGCAACGATCACGGGGATCAGGAACGGACCATCAGCGGTAGCTAGTGCTCCAATCGCGCCGGTGAGGCCGACCCCTCCGTAGAGGAGTGCAAACGCGAGTGCCACCCGCGACCTGGGGAGCCACCGTCGACGGACAAGATCGGTGGAGAGGATCTTCACGGGTCGGCGCGCAAGGAAGATCCCGAGGGCCGCCGCAGAGATCCCCCATGCCGCGACAGAAGGGGCGACGAGGAGTCCGAGGAGGATTGGTTCGAGCGTGAAGCCCCAGCCGCCGTGCTCGGTCGGGAGCGCAATGGAACGAATCTTCACTCGCGCTGCTGATCGCATACGAGAATGCTACGTCGGTCGCCCGTCGACAATCTGTCGACGGCAGTTGTTGCGATAGGCTGACGCGGTGGCTGAATTCAACTTCAAACAGAAGCCGTCCGGAGTGTTCAAGTGGTTCCTGCATGCTCCGACCTGGGTGTATCGAGCACATCTGGGATTCCTGATGGGGAAGCGGTTCCTCATGATCGAGCACCGCGGGCGCAAGAGCGATTATCTCTATCGCACGGTGCTCGAGGTAGCGGGCAGATATCCAGACAAGAACGAATGGATCGTCACGTCAGGGACCGGAACTTCGGCGGACTGGTGTCGCAACCTCAAGGCAGGAAAACTCGACGCAGTCTGGGTTCGATCGAAGCGCCATGATGGTGCCAGTGTGCGGTTTCTTGAGCCTGAAGAGTCCGCCGCAGTGTTCCACGCCTACGAGTCGGCTCATGCCAAGACCGCGCAGAAGCTCCTTGACTCGATGGGTGTCTCCTACGACGGCACCGACGAAGGCCGCGTTGAGATGATGCGCAAGATCCCGATGGTTTCATTCGTTCTGGCGTAGATGGCTGGGAGGCGTCGTCGTGCTCTACTCCGGAAGGGTGGACTCCAAGCCATTGACGAGGTCAGCGAGGAACCGTTGGCCGAGGCCGCCATCGATGAGCCTGTGGTCGTAGGACAGATCAACTGGCGCAACGAGACCGACAGCGAGCTCGCCGTCCACGACGACCGGTTGCGGGATCGCCCTCCCGATCGACATGATCGAACTCGTGCCGAGGGGGATGATCGGAGTCCCATGGCCGCCGCCCAGAGCGCCTATGTTGGAGATCGTGAAGGTCTGGCCTGTGATCTCCTCCAATGCGACAGTGCGTTCCATTGCTGCGGCAGCCAGGTGCTCGAACTCGGCGGCGAGATCCGTCGCCGACAGTTCGTCGGCATCTCGCACCACGACAACCATCAAGCCTGCCTGGGTGTCAACAGCGAAGCCCAAGTGGATGTTGGGTTTGATGGCGATTCCACCGTCGACATACTCCGCGTTGAATTCGGGGTACGTTCTAAGCAGTGGCATGACAGTCTGAGCCAAGACGACCTCAAGGGGATATGCCCCCCGGGCCGCCATGAGGGCTTCCGCTCGTACCTCGGCTTGCACCGTCACGTGGGGAATCGTTGTCCACGACATGGTCATGTGGTGTGCAATTGCTTGGCGTGTCTGGCTGAGAGGGGTCACGTCAGGCTGCCCGACTGCGGCGGGGGTTCCATCGAGATCGGATCGTCTGATCGCACCTCCGGGGCCTGTGCCGGTGACGGTTGCGAGATCGATGCCGCGATCTTTGGCGAGTTTGCGGACGACGGGCATGGCGCGTGGGGTTGCCGAAGTCCCCCTCTCTGCGGCACTTCGTGAAGAGTCCCTCCCACCAGGGGAGAGACTTGTCTGCCCCGCGTCTGTGCCTTTCACGCCGGGGGAGAGACTTGGAGTGGGTTCGCCGTCGACGGTGAATAGGACCGCTCCAACCTCGACCGTCTCACCTTCGCCAGCGTGGATTGACGTGATCGTCCCGGCAACCGGAGACGGGATCTCAACAACCGTCTTCGCCGTCTCAATCTCGACGAGGAGTTGATCCATCTCAACATCATCACCGACCTTGACGAACCACCTCAGAATCTCTGCTTCCGTGAGACCTTCACCGATGTCTGGCATGCGGAACTCGTACGACATGGCCGCAACAATACCGACGCCGATGCCCGTCTGTCGGCACGATGCACCACCGGCGTATCCTTGAGAAAAGCGCCCAGGAGAGGAACCATGCGCGATCTGTCCATGCACGGAATCACACCCGAGGCCGAGATCTATTGGGATCTCGCCACACCGGTCCTGGTGGAGCACACGTTGCAGCGCGGCGAGGGGATTCTCGCTCACAAGGGCCCGCTCGTTGTCGACACCGTCCCTTACACCGGCAGGAGCCCGAAAGACAAGTTCATCGTCAAGGAAGAGACCACCGAAAACGAAATCTGGTGGGGCGACGTCAATCATCCTGTCGAACCAGAGGTGTACGACGCTCTCTACAACCGTGTGACGGAGCATCTCGGTCAACGAGATCTCTACGTGCAGGATGTATACGCCGCCGCGGATCCTGAGCACCAGCTTGCTGTTCGTGCGATCACCGAGAGCCCCTGGCACGCCCACTTTGTTCGGAACATGTTCCGTCTTCCCCGCACGTTTGAGCACGATGACACCATCGAACCGTTCATGCCGGACTTCACGATTGTCCATGCCCCGAACTTCAAGGCGATCCCAGAACGTGACGGAACCCGCAGTGAAGTGTTCATCATGATCAGCTTCGTACACAAGGTGCTGCTGATTGGTGGCTCGAGCTACATGGGCGAGATGAAGAAGTCCGTGTTCTCTGTCATGAACTACCTTCTGCCGAAGTCTGGCGCTCTCTCGATGCATGCCTCAGCCAATGTTGGCAAGGCGGGCGATTCTGCTGTGATCTTTGGACTCTCCGGAACAGGAAAGACGACTCTGGCGACCGATCCGACCCGCAAGATGATCGGCGATGACGAGATCGGATGGGGCGACGACGGCATCTTCAACATCGAAGGTGGCTCGTATGCAAAGACAATCAGTCTCTCTCAAGAGGATGAGCCGCTGATCTTCGAAGCTGCGAACAAGTTCGAGACACTCCTCGAGAATGTTGTTCTGAACCCCGAGAGCCGAATGGTTGAGTGGGAGGATGGGTCCAAGACCGAGAACACACGATGCTCGTACCCACTGGATCATCTGCCCAATGTGGTGCAGAGCGGAGTGGCCGGACATCCGAAGAACATCGTGTTCCTTTCGGCCGACGCGTTCGGTGTGTTGCCTCCGATCTCCCGCCTCTCCAAGGAACAAGCGATGTACTACTTCGTTTCGGGATACACGGCGAAACTCGCCGGTACCGAGCGTGGTGTCAACGAACCCATTGCAACCTTCTCGCCTTGCTTTGGTGCCCCGTTCCTGCCGTTGCCTCCGTCGTACTACGCCGATGTGCTCGCAGAAAAAATCGACGAGTTCGATCCGGCTCTGTGGATGATCAACACCGGCTGGACGAGCGGTCCGCACGGTGTTGGATATCGAATCAGGATCCCGCACTCACGAGGCATGCTCAATTCAGCGCTCGCTGGCGACCTCGACGATATCGAGTTTGCTGAGGATCCGATCTTCGGCCTCTCCGTGCCAACTGAGGTGCCAGGGGTTCCGTCCGAACTGCTGATGCCGCGGGGCACTTGGGATGACAAGGACGCATACGACGTTCAGGCGAAGAAGCTCGCCGGAATGTTCAAGGAGAACTTCAAGCAGTACGCCGGAGGCGTCGCCGAGTCCGTGATCAGCTCAGGTCCAAGGGGCTAGACATTTCAGGACAGAGATGAGCCGGCGAACTGCGTGGTCGCCGGCTCTCTCGCGCAGCTTCTACGTACGGAACTTGGCCCCCTCGACCGCTGCGTCCCTGATGATCTGAGCGGGAGCGAATCGTTCGCCGAGTCGTTCCTCGAGCTCCTCGAGCTTGGCGAGGACCACGTCCGCCCCCATCTGATCGATCGTGAAGAACGGTCCGCCACGGAACGGCGGATAGCCGAGGCCGAAGACCGCTCCGACATCACCATCGCGGGCCGATCGCAGAATCCCCTCCTGCAAGCACAATGCGGCTTCGTTGATGAATGCCATCGTCAGGCGTTCGGTGACGTCCTTCTTTGAAACAGGCACCCGGTCGCCGAGTCCGAGGGCGTCATAGACCGTCCGGTCAACGCCTCCCCGCTTCCCGTCCGTGTACTTGTAGAAGCCCCAGCCGTTCTTACGGCCCTTGCGATCGTCCTCGATGAGACCGGCCATCATGTCTGGACCCTTCATGCGGTCACCGAAGGCTTCGTGGAGAATGACAGCGACGTGAGCGCCAACGTCGATTCCGACCTCGTCGGTGAGAAGCAGAGGGCCAACAGGGAAACCCCAGTCCTCCATTGCCATGTCGATCGCCTCAACCGAAGCACCCTCCTGGAGAAGGAACGCCGCCTCGTTGAGATACGGTCCGAGCAGTCGGGATGTGTAGAAGCCCGTACCGTCGTTGACGACGATGACGGTCTTGCCCTGTTCCTTGCCAACTTGGACAGCAGTGGCCGTGACCCAGTCCGCCGTCTTCTCCGTTGTGATGACCTCAAGAAGCGGCATCTTCTCCACCGGGGAGAAGTAGTGCATGCCCACGACATTCTCCGGACGAGCCGAAGCATCTGCGATCTTGGTTATCGGGAGCGTCGATGTGTTCGAAGCGAAGATTGCCTTCTCGTTGACGACGTCTTCGGTCTCCGAAAGAACCGACTTCTTGAGGTCAAGGTCCTCAAAGACCGCCTCGATGACGAGGTCGGTGTTGGCAAAGCCATCCCACGTGGCCGATCCGGTAACACGGTTGAGCGCTTGATCCACCTCGAACGGTGACATGCGTCGACGTTTCGCTTGCTTGGTGACGTACCGGTCCACGTAGGCGAGACCACGTCCAACGCTTTCGTTGTCGATCTCTTTGATACGAACGTTCTTGTGCGCCTTGAGTGTGGACACAGCAGCGATACCGCCACCCATGAGCCCGCCACCCAGAACGGCAACGTTCTCGACCGCAACGGGATTGGCGTCCGAGTCGATTCCGGTGTCGGCCTTGAGCTGTGTTGTTGCGAAGAAGATGGATTGGAGCGCCTTGGACTCTTGGGTCATCACCAACTCGGCGAAGAATCGTATCTCTGCCGCGACCCCAGCAGCTCGGCCTTGCTCCGCACCGATCTTGATGGCCTCAAAGGCACGTTTCGGCGCTGGGTAGTGGCCCTTTGTCTGGGTCATCATCGTGTCGTACGCCTTCTTCCACAAGACCTTGCGACCAGCGGGATTCTTCTCAAGCGCGAGCTTCTGGAGATTGTCAGACGAGACATTGAGCGCAATGACCAGGTCTTCTGGCTCCGCATCGATTGCTTCTGCTGCTCGTGTCCGTGCGACTTCGATGAGGACCTCTGGGGGTACGACCTCGTTCACGAGTCCGAGCTTCTTTGCCTTGAAGTGACGAACCGGTTTGCCGCCCATGATCATCTCAAGACCGGCCGCGAG
>PJEL010001720.1_pt1 | contig 21291 bp, 15 predicted proteins | sample 1853271 | NCBI WGS metagenome assembly PJEL01 (sample SAMN08108733, study PRJNA415343) | Invertebrate metagenome, whole genome shotgun sequencing project. | host: Globobulimina | place: Sweden: Gullmar Fjord | collected 2015-08
TGGAACGCTTAAGACCATGGAGGTCAGATCTCGGCTAAAAGCTCACCGGGATGACAGGTGAAACTAGATGCTCGTTTCTCCAAAACATTCGCGGCTAAAGCCGCTCCTACATAGAGAATCTCACCCCGGCAATAACACTCGTGGCTCAAGACTAACTTACGGTGTGCGGATTATGCTGCCAAACTAATGAAGCTTGCTCTGCATGTTTGTCTATTAAGGTCAAACCTGAAGTCGCAAACAAAGGCGGCTCTGTTCCCGCCACTAACTCGCTGACCATGTAACCCAATAAAGGCATGTGAGCAATCACTAACACCTTGTCAGCCTTGTATTGCTCGGCATAAGCAAGGGTTAAATCGGCCGCCGTACAGGGATCGCCAGAGGGAACTAATTCGTCGAGCACTAACCACTTCCTGGGCTCAGGAAAGTGTTTACTGACCTCCTGCCAGCTCTGTTGAGCTCTCAGATAGGGGCTGACCAATACAAGGTCGAACTCCATAACCGTTCTCGCCAACCAGTTACTCATTAGTGAGGTGTGGTAACGCCCGGTCTCGGTAAGTACCCGCTCTCTGTCTGAATGAGCAAGATAACTAGCTTCACCATGTCGCATTAAAAATAGCTGCATACTACTCTCGCTACTCATTTTTCTTATCTCTTTATACGCCAATTGTAGCCTTAAACACAGTTAGGACAAACCAAAAATAAGTTATTAATTAGTCGAATAGACGCAGAGACATTTGCCAAAGCCAGATAAGGAGACCAATATATAATATCTATCGCAAGAATTATTGTATAAAAATAGTCTTTCTCGTGAGTGAGATAGTAACCGCTAACATATTCGGAGCGTCTAGTTGCCAGAATCTTTGCAAATCATAAAAAGCCCTAACGATCATCGCCGATATCAGTATCTTGTATTGGAAAATGGTTTATCTGTTCTGCTGGTCGAAGATAAGCAAGCCAGCCAGGCTGCCGCATCGATGGCTGTAAACGTCGGCCACTTTGATGACCCGTTCTCCAGACCCGGAATGGCACACTTTCTCGAGCACATGCTTTTTCTCGGTACAGAAAAGTTCCCGGAATCTGGGGAATACCATGCCTTTATCAATCAACATGGCGGCAGTAATAACGCATGGACGGGGACAGAACAAACCAACTTTTTCTTTTGCATAAATGCAGATGTATTCGAAGAGTCACTCGACCGTTTTAGCCAATTTTTCATCGCACCTCTGTTTAGCAAGGAGTTAGTCGATCGTGAGCGTCATGCCATTGAGTCTGAATTCAGCCTAAAACTCAAAGATGATATTCGTCGCACGTATCAGGTACAGAAAGAGACCGTCAACCCGGCTCACCCATTTTCAAAATTTTCAGTAGGCAATTTAGAAACCTTAGGTGGGGATGAATCTACTTTAAGAGCAGAGTTAGTCAGCTTTTATCAGTCTCATTACAGCGCTAATTTAATGACGCTATGCCTTGTAGCGCCATGCTCTCTGGCCGATTTAGAGATGTTAGCAAATACCTACTTTAGCGATATAGATAATCATCAGATCAAAAAAGCGTATCCTGATGTCCCCATATATCAAGCCGAGCAACTAGAGTCCCAGATAAATATAATTCCAGTTAAGGAACAAAAAAGGGTCGCCATGACCTTTAGTCTGCCCGCAATTGACCCCTTCTATAAACATAAGCCCTTGACCTTTATCAGTCACCTGCTGGGTTACGAAGGCAATGGCAGCTTACTCTCTTATCTCAAAGATAATGATTTAGCTGTGAATTTATCAGCTGGCGGAGGCGTGAACGGTTACAATTTCAAAGATTATAACATCAGCATTCAACTCACTGATAAAGGGGTCGCTAACCTGGATACCGTCATTGAATGCGCTTTTGAATATATTGAACTGATCAAAACACAAGGGATGCAGGAATGGCGCTATAAGGAGCGGGCCAACTTATTGAAACTGGCGTTTAAATATCAGGAACAGATTAAGGCGCTGGATCTGGCCAGCCATCTCAGCATCAATATGCATCATTACGATGTTGAAGATCTTCTCTTCGGTGATTACAAGATGGATAGTCTCAACGTTCCCGAGACCCTAAGTCTATTAAATATGATGACGCCATCGAACCTTCGCGTTCAACTCATCTCTTCTGAGCTTGATACAGAACGACAGGCAGCCTGGTATCACACACCTTACCAAATAAAAGCCATCAGCCCGGAGAAGCTAAAACACTGGAGTCAGCTTCCGATAAGGCCTGAGCTAAAATTGCCTGACGCCAACCCGTTTATTATCGAAGACTCAATTCCCAGGGCCGATAAAAGCCCAAATAGAGTCCCCGTTATCGTCTCTCAGGAAAAGGGATACCGCATCTGGCACAGAAAAGATGATGAATTTAATGTGCCTAAGGGACACCTCTATCTGTCACTCGATTCGGTACAGGCAGCTTCTTCACCTAAAAATGCTGCATTAACACGCCTGTATGTTGAGATGCTACTCGACTACCTGACCGAATTTACCTACCAAGCCGAAGTTGCCGGGCTCAGCTACAATATCTATCCACACCAGGGTGGGATCACACTGCACCTCACCGGTTTCACCGGCAAACAAGAGGTGCTACTAGCCCTTCTGATTGAAAAAGCGAGGCAACGAAATTTCACTCAAGGCCGGTTCAATCTGATTAAGCGACAGATTTTAAGGAGTTGGTATAATCAGGCGAGAGCAAAACCTATCTCTCAAATATTTACCAGCCTCACGGTTACCTTACAGAAACGCAGTTATGAACCATCACGAATGGCCGAGGAACTAGAGGGGATCACACTCGAAGATCTACACGAGCATGTCAGAAGCTTCTTTGAAAAAATCCATCTCGAAGGCTTGGTCTATGGTGATTGGTTGGAAAGTGAAGTCCAAGCATTAGGTAAACGCTTGGATCACATCTTATCTCTTGTCTCCTCTCCAAGCAGTGAATCAGAGCGTGAGCTGGTTAACCTGGCGGGGCACGGTACTATGATGCGAGAACTGGATGCCTCACATCAGGACAGCAGCATCATAGTGTACTACCAGGCCGATGCCGCTTCTGCGGACCAGATGGCTCTGTTTAGTTTGTTAAACCATACTATGTCATCGACCTTCTTCCATGAATTACGTACCAAGAAGCAGTTGGGTTACATGGTAGGCACTGGGTACCTGCCACTCAACAGATACCCGGGTATGATCTTCTATATTCAGTCACCGACATCTGGACCAAGACAGCTTTTAGAAGCCATTGACGAATTTATTGCAGATTTTAACTATGCCGTGATGCAGATAACCAACGAGCAATGGGAAATGACGAAGCAAGGACTGATCAATCAAGTGATGGAGCATGATCCCAACCTGAAGACTCGTGGGCAGAGGTATTGGTCGAGCATTGGTAACAAAGACTATCAATTCACCCAAAGGGAACTCGTAGTCAAAGAGGTCGCTAAATTAAACCGATCCGACTTAATCAAATTTATGATGAAGAAGATGCGAACTAAGCACTGCGACAGGCTCGTCCTGTTCACAACCGGCGAAAGCCACGGTAACCTGGAACCCTTGACCTCAGATAATATGATCACCGATCTACGTACCTTTAAGCTAAATGCAGACAAATTTAGTTATTAATCGAGACTGACTTATTAGAGGTTAACAAGCAGGAGTTAACCACTGCAGGAAACAAAAACAGTGAACAAATAGAAGTTTGTAAGCAGTGTCTATCAGCCAACACTGCTTGCTATCTCTCCCGGACAGTCAATCTCGATGTCCGACGATATCGACAAGGCCTTTAGCAATCCCCCTTAGTATTAGCCCTTTGCATCAGAATAAAAGATACATAAAATATAAGATTATCAAAGGGAGAACGAAATCAGTCAAAAGCACTAAAAATGTGGCTCCACGCCTCTATTTGACGAGGTACAAGGGATAGTTTCAGAACAATATCTGAGGATAAAATGAAAATAGTAATAATTATCACCTGCTAAAAAGCCTTCAAATTTTGACAAACTGTTCACTTTCTGAAAAAGTGAGGTTAAACATCTGTTGCCTAAGCATTACTGGCTAATAATCAAACTAAAAATATGCCAAATTCTCTTATGAAAATTATCATCACTCTCCTACTGACCCTCTGCATTTTTGGTCAAGCACAAGCGGCAGAGCCAGCAGAAGAAACCCTGCAGGCTTCTATCCTGCTTAATGCTGAATACTATGGTGTTCCAGAAGGGCTATCTCAGAGCACTGTTACCTCTATTGTTGAAGATAAAGACGGTTACGTATGGATAGGAACCGTTAATGGTTTAAATCGATTTGACGGTTCCAGATTCAAGCACTACTTTGCAAGTGATGATAAAAAAAGCGGTTTACCCAGTTCTTTCATTAGAAGCTTAGCTATAGATAAAGCTGGAAACTTACTTGTAGGTACTGATAAAGGGCTTGTTGCTTTAGATAAATCACAAGATAAATTCAAACCTTTGACTAAAGACTTATTAATAAACGCCCTCCCGATTTGGTCAATTTTAATTTCAGACGATAAAATTATCATTGGAACAGATAAAGAAATAATGTCTTTTGATAACAATAAAAAATCAACATCTACACCTATAACACATGAATACTTCGATGGAATAAAGAGCATTACAATTCATAATGACGTTTATATCATACGAAACTATGATGGAAAAGTCATTGAATACAGCGACAAAGCCAGAGTATTAACTAACAATTCAATAAATATTTTAAAAATAAAAAATACACTTTTAATAAATTCAACAGATGGTATTTCAACGTTATCAGACGGGGTGTTAACTAAGGTAACAAGTATTAATTACGACAATTTGTTCTCGTCTAAAAATGTTTTGTACGGAATAAAAAATGAAGAGATATTTGAATTAGGAACCGATTTTACACCAAAAAGCTTAGGAAAGTTTAAAAAAGATGATTACATACTAGAAAAACCATTAATATCTGTAGGCATTAACAGTCTGTATATATCAACAAACATGGGGCTAATCCAAGTAAGAAATAGATCAAACCTCATTCAAGGTCACTCATTAGAACAGCACAATGTATGGTCACTCAATGAAGAAGACCAAAATCTTCTTACCATTGCAAGCGCATCAAAGTTAATATCTGTTTATAATAAGAAGCTAGACACTGTAAAAAAATATGATAGTGGAATTATAGGTGCTAAATCAGCTCTGACTTTCGATGGATATTTATATGTAGCTAGCATTGAAGGTTTAATCACCATTAACTTACAAACTGGTACCACACAAAAAATTAGTACTGATAAATTTTCAGTTCTCAGATTGAATGAGTCTAACGATACCATAATTGGTGGCACCATCGATGGTTACATATCAACGATCACTCCAGAAATCAAAACGGCTTCAAGCTTGACATTAATTGATAATGGGAATCCAATATTTGATATATCTGTATCTGAGAGTGATGTATATGTATCAAGTCAGGGAGGTTTATTCCGACTCAGAGATGAACAGGTGATAAGTTTATATGCGGAAGACATGGTTTTTAGCGTTAGCAACTACAACTCTGAAATTTTATTTGGCACAAGAAAGTCATTATTATCACTTAACAAAAAAAACAATAAAATAAAAACCGTATACACTAATAACAAAGCAATATTTTCCATTTCAACATTCAAAGATAAAGTGGCTGCCTCATCATTGAATGAAACCATATACATCCACAACAACAAGATTTCTATTTTAGATTATTCTTCAGGAAGCCAAGAAGAGTACAATACTCAATCTGCATTATTTTGGAAAAAGAGTTTTATTCTAGGCGGCATAAATGGAATAAGCATACTGAATACAGATAAAGTAGAGCGCTTTATTAACAGTATTGTGCCACCTAAAGTAACTATCGAAGATTTACTCATTTTTAATATCCCAAGATCCGTAAATGATGGAGTTTTGAAACAACCTATTTCGATCTCTGATGAAATATCACTTAAATATTCAGACTACCCTTTTACATTTAAATTTGGTTCTCCTGGAAAAGCGGAAGATGAATTAGAATTTTTCTACCAAATGGAAGGCCTATCTGACTCTTGGATTTCTGCTAAAGGTATAAATAGTGCAACATACACGAACCTATCTCCAGGTGAATACATCTTCAACATTTATGCTACAGATTCTTTACAGAAAAAACCTGGCCAAATTAAACAGTTAAATGTCTTAATAACTCCACCTTGGTGGCTCTCCTCACAAGCTAAGTTTATCTATTTAATGTTAACTCTGATTATCTCTGGTGCGATAGTAAAGGCAGTACTTCGCCGTCGTGAAGTTCAGAATCAGATAGCCAAATCAGAGGAACGACTAAAGCTGTCACTGTGGGGCAGCGGCGATGAGATGTGGGATTGGGATATTGAAACCGGCCAGATATACCGCTCTAATATCTGGGGGTCGTTAGAGTTTCCTCGAGATGGACAACGCTCCGGCGAAAATGGTGAGGAGAGTAATATCCACCCTATGGATCAGGAGCGCGTCAGCAGCGCACTGAACAATCATTTTTACGGAAAAACCGATCATTTCGAAGCCGCCTATCGGGTAAAGGGCAAGTCAGATGAATGGGTGTGGATCTTAGATAGAGCGAAAATTGTCGAGCGGGATGAAAAAGACAATGCGCTTCGAATGACTGGCACGATTAAAAATATTAATAATTTTAAGCATGCCGAGGAACAACTCAGGTTATTCGAGAGAGCGATTGCCAACATATCTGAAGGCATGTTCATCCTTGATAGCAACTTCTATTTTGTGGAGGTCAACGAGGCTTGCTGTGAACTGTCTATGACATCGAGAGATCAGTTTATCGGCAAACAGCTAAACTTCGACCGCTACCCCGAAAGTTATTCTGATCAGATCCGCTCGATTCTGCATCAACAGGGAAGTTGGAGCAATGAGGTTGAATCGGCGAAAGGTGATGGCAGCAGTTTTTTGATGGAGCTAACCGTCGATGCAATCTATGACGATCTAGGTCAGTTGTCCCATTATGTCGGTGTCTTCTCCGATATCTCGAGGCGTAAACAACAAGAGGAGGAGCTGAGAAAGCTTACCAATAACGACTTACTGACTAACTTACCTAACCGCTCCAGCCTTATGGTGACCTTAGGTAACCTGGTCAAGCGTGACTCTCACCATACTTTGATGGTGTTGGACTTGGATAACTTCAAAAAGATCAATGACTCATTAGGCCATCAGGTCGGTGATGAGCTGTTAATTAAAGTCGCTAAACGTATCGAAGACACCGTGCCCTACCATACGAGTATCTATCGTCTAGGGGGAGATGAGTTTGCCATATTAGTCGATAACAATCCGGATATAGGCTCCAGCGCCGTTATCGCCAACAAGGTCATCGATGCTTTCGTGAGCCCGTTTGAACTGAGCTCGGATAAGGTGGTTGTAGGAATGAGTATAGGCATCGTGCTCTACCCTGAAGACGATCAAAACGAGCAAGCCTTACTGCGTAAGGCCGATATTGCCATGTACCACGCAAAATCTGGCGGCGGTAATCGCTATCAATTCTATTCCGAGTCGCTGAACCGCAACGCGATTCGACAGCTCGAAGTTGAAAACCTGATCCGCGAAGGCTTACGTGATGACCTGTTTGAAGTGTATTACCAGCCTAAAATTGACCTCAAGTCCGGAAAGATGGCGGGCATGGAAGCGTTAGTGCGCCTTAACCATCCGGAGCAAGGACTGATCCCCCCGAGTGACTTCATTCCTCTTGCGGAAGAGAACGGCTTAATCGTTGAAATTGGTGACTTAGTGATGAAGAAAGCTTGCTTCGCGGCACAAAAATGGCGGAGTCAAGGAATTTTCGATGGACGCGTTGCCGTCAATTTATCTTCACATCAATTCGCTCTTCCCGATCTTCAACAGCGAATAGAGTCAATTTTACGTCTAACACAGCTGCCTGCAGCCAATTTAGAGCTTGAAATTACCGAAGGGACCGTCATAAAACAGCCGGAGAAAGCCATCAAGGTGATGCAGCAACTCGCTAAGATGGGCGTAAGCCTGGCTTTAGATGATTTTGGTACCGGTTACTCTTCACTTTCTTACCTGAAACGCTTCCCTATCCATACGCTAAAGATAGATAAAGCTTTTGTCGATGATATCGATAAATCAGACAGAGATCTAAAGATGGTCGACTCGATCATCACTATCGCACACAACATGGGCCTGTCAGTTGTCGGTGAAGGAGTCGAAGACGCTTCGCAGTTGAGCATTTTAAAAGCATTGAAATGTGAGGAAATACAGGGCTTTATATTCAGCAAGGCTGTGACAGAGTCAAAGTTCACCGAGCTATTACATAAAGAATTTATCGAGCCAGAGTCAGTACAAAAAGAATCGAAAGCAATATAAGCCAAACATTCATTCAACAAAAACACCCAAGGAAACAAAAGCTGGCATAACAACTGCAACAACTCTCTCAAGTGTCAAGAAAAATGACATATCGACTAACTCGGAGCATCCAAGTGGATGTCCCAGAACTTGAGAGAAGAATAAAATGATTAAAGTATTAGCGACGACTATTGCACTTGTATTATCGACATCTACAGTTGCATCAGACCAACACGCAACGGACTCTAATTCACTACTTCTTTCAGCAGCACCACATATCAAGTTCAAACCTGTTGAGCTCGCTGCGGCACCACATATCAAATTTAAGCCTGTTGAACTCGCTGCTGCACCACATATCAAGTTCAAGCCTATTGAACTCGCTGCTGCACCACATATCAAGTTCAAACCTGTTGAACTCGCTGCTGCACCACATATCAAGTTCAAACCTGTTGAACTAGCCGCTGCACCACATATTAAATTCATCAACTCTGAAATTGCTTAAGGTCTAAGGAGAATTATTATGTTTGATTCAATCAAGAAAGCACTAGGCCTAACTCAAAAGCCAGAGCGTAAGAAAGTTCAGTTACCTGAAGGGTTAGATCACCTGGAAGTCATTTCTGCGAAGGTTTGGTGGAACTAAGTTAGACCAAAAATATGCAGATCAAAAAGGAGCCCATTGGCTCCTTTTTAGTTTCTATCTGTTTTTATACGAGTATAAGCAAACAAGAACAGATGGCCTTATAGCCTAATCGTACTCGCTCTACTGCCAACGGCACGCTTCATAGCGAACCGCTTATGGGTATTAAATAATGGGTAGCCCACTGGGCCCAAGATAAGTCCTATCATAGTCCAGCGCTTCACTCCCAGGCCTGCCCGAAAAGCTAAGTTACCCATCACAATTCCAGAGGTAATCAATACACTTGCAACGACAAGAACGGCCACATTGACACTGAAAAATATCACTTATCTACAACCTCTTCTAAAACAGCAACTACAACATACAAATCACACGCAGCCAATAAACCATCGTAATACCGAGAGCCATTATCTAGAAAGGACCAGTCACAGGGATAGTATGCGAACCGCATTGTACAGAATCGTCAAATGAATGCGAACAAAAAACAGGCAGCGCATCTCCTTCTGGACAAAAAAATGCGGCATTATGTTGCCGCATTGTTAATGAGAGCGCTATCTATTCGAGCCTATCCTTTACTCGAAAAAGGACAGTCCTTTTTCAGCCATCTCCTTTAAACGATCGCAAGGTGTAAACCTATCGCCATATTTAGCTTGATAGGTTTCTAATACTGCCACCAGCTCAGCGGCTCCCATCGAATCGATATAATGGAACGGGCCTCCAAGAAACGGCGGGAAACCGATACCGAAGATGGCACCAATATCACCATCACGTGGCGAGGCGATAATCCCCTCTTCCAGACAACGAACCGCTTCATTAAGCATCTGCACGACACAACGCTGAGCCACATCTTGAGCGTCATTATTGCTATCCGTTGATGAAGGCGTTAAGCCAAGCACTGCATAGACAGACTCATCGACCAGCTTCGCCTTTTTCTTAAATCTCTGTTTAGCCTTGCTGCCATAAAGATAAAAACCTTTACCATTCTTACGACCTTTTCGGTCGTCTGCGAGCAGCTTATCGAAGGCGGCAGGAGCTTTAAAGCGTTCGCCAAGCTCTGACTCTAAGATGGGAGAAATTTTAGCCCCAACATCGATTCCAACTTCGTCGAGTAGCGTCATAGGCCCGACAGGGAAACCAAATTTAACCAGTGCCTTATCTAAGTGTTCAACACTCTGCCCTTCCAGCAGCAGTTGAGCAGCTTCATTCATATACAGGGCCAAGATACGGTTGACATAGAAACCAGCCCCATCTTGAACCACGATAGGCGTCTTTCCCTGCTTGCGAGCAAAGGCGACGGTTGTGGCTATCGTTTCGGCAGAGGTCTTCTCATGGGCGATGACCTCAACCAAAGGCATCTTCTCGACCGGAGAAAAGTAGTGTAAGCCGATAACATTTTCAGGACGGCTGGCGGCCTCGGCTATCTGCGAAATAGGCAGAGATGAGGTGTTGGAGGCAAAAATGGTATTCTCACCACATTCACGTTCAACATCTTTAACCATCTGATGCTTTAATTTCAGATCTTCAAATACGGCTTCAACAACGATATCGGCATCTTTAATGCCTTTATATTCTGTCGTTGTCGTCATCAGAGACATTAAGTTATCTCTTACTGCCGGTGTCATATGACGACGCTTAACGCCCTTATCTAATAGCTTATAAGCATAAGAAAGCGCATTACTCAGCCCCTGCTCACTAATATCCTTTACTCGAGCGGGTATTTTAGCTTTGGTCGTCGTCACAGACGCGATACCGCCGCCCATAAGCCCGCCACCCAGCACCATAGCCTTATGCACTTCCCGTGGTTCGACATCACCGGCGCCGGTCTCTTTCTTCATCTCAGTGGTACCAAAGAAGATGCTTCGCAGCGCTTCAGATTCTTTAGAGACGACCAGATCGGCAAAGTGGTTAGCCTCAACCTCCAACCCCTTGGTTAGCCCCTTGGCCATGCCTTGACGTACACAATCGATAATTTTTGCCGGGGCCGGATAGTTACCGTGAGTTTTCTTCTCAACTTGCTTACCGGCTTGGTCGAAGATAATGTTGCGGCCGGGCGGAGTTCCCTCAAGCAGGCGGGTCACTAATGACTTTTTCACTTTTTTAGGGGCACGCTTCCCCTTAAGTGCCATCTCTACCGCTGTCTCAAGCAAAATAGACTCGGGAACAACATCGTCAACTAAGCCCATTTTAAGCGCTTGTTTGGGACGCAGTTGTTTACCCGTTAACATCATATCCAGAGCGGTGGTGATCCCCACTAATCGTGGTAATCTCTGCGTTCCTCCACCACCGGGTAACAGTCCGAGTTGTACCTCAGGCACGCCCATCATGGTCTTACTGTTTAAGCTACATACTCGTTGATGGCAGGCTAATGCCAATTCGAGTCCACCACCGAGACACGCGCCATTGATGGCGGCAATGACCGGAATTTTCAAAGATTCCAGTTCATTAAATACCACATGTCCCTGCTGAGATAACTGCTTAGCATCGGCGGCCGTTTTACAGGCATCCAGCATAGAGATATCGGCACCGGCAACGAAAGAGTCTCTCTTTCCCGAAATAAGTACCAGCCCTTTGATACTGTTGTCGGTTTTTATCTCTTCTAAAACTTGGTTAATTTCAGGGCCAAACTCGGCCCGCAAGGTGTTCATTGTCTCGCCGGGCACATCCATTGTCAGTATGGCGATACCATCTTCACGACGCGCTAAATTAAAGGTCTTTTCCATGACTATTACTCCACTTCAACTATCATTGCTGCGCCTAAACCGCCTGCTGCACAGGCCGTCGTTAGTCCAGTACCACCACCGCGGCGTTTAAGCTCACGACACACCTGGGTGATTAATCGGGTTCCTGTTGCCGCGAATGGGTGTCCATAAGCGAGTGAGCCGCCCAGAACATTAAACTTGCTCATATCTATTTCACCAATCGCACGATTACGACCTAACTTTTCGGCAGCAAATTTCTTCGAGCCAAACATCTGCATATTAGCCAGTGTTTGGGCAGCAAAGGCTTCATGCATTTCGATCAGAGTCAGATCCTCAAGTTCCATTCCGGCGCGCTTGAGTGCCAATGGCGTCGCATAAGATGGACCCATTAACATATCTTCCCAGACATCGATGGCGCTAAATGCGTAGCTTTTAATGTAACCGATAGGATCGTAACCTAATGCCTTAGCGCGGCTTTCACTCATCAATAATACTGCCGATGCACCATCGGTAAGTGGCGTACTCGTCGCCGCGGTCACAGTGCCGTGCTTACGGTCGAACGCGGGTCTCAATTTGGCGTAAGATTCTATCGTTGAATTTTCACGAATATTGTTATCGCGATCGATAAAGCTTTTATAAGGGGGAACATGTGCCGCCATCACCTCATCAGTCAGGTGACCGGCATTCCATGTCTCAGTGGCCAACGAGTGTGAGCGATGAGCCAACGCATCTTGGTCGGCGCGGCTGATGTTGTAGGTTTTTGCCATCTGCTCTGCGGTTTGTCCCATAGAGAGACCCGTGGAAAATTCGGCAACTGCCGGGGGCACAGGTAACAGATCTTTTAAGCCTAAACGGCGGATAATAGCCAGCTTTTGGCCAAATGAGCGGGCTTTATTGAGATCGATCAAGGCATGAGCCAATTTCTTTGAAACGCCAATAGGGACAACTGAAGATGAATCGGCACCACCGGCAATCCCTATTTCGATATTCCCCGTCATAATAGATTCTGCAACATTCACCGTCGATTGAAAACTGGTCGCACAGGCTCGGGTAACACTATAGGCGTCAGTCGCGACATCCATCCCGGTGCCTAATACAATCTCACGAGCAATATTAGGGGCCGCAGGCATCAGCACCACTTGACCATAAACTAATTGTTCAATCTGTTTTGGGTCCAGTTCAGAACGAGATAGCATTTCATTGACGACCATCTTGCCCATATCTAACGCCGATACACCATGAAATGCCGTGGCTTGTTTTGCAAAGGGGGTTCTTAATCCCGTTACAATTGCAATACGATCGCCTCTAGCATTCGTTACCTGTTGTCTATCACTCATTTGTCACCCTCTTATTATACGCCCCGCTTACTTTAGCGAGAGGCGATATTATTTCCTTACCGCATTGCTTATGTAGACACCTGCTATTAATCAGTCCGACTGTACCTCTAATAACAGGTCTGACCATCAAAGTGTGATCTGATTCTAACTTCTTATAGTCAAGTTTTAAACAGTTGTTTGGTTTTTAGTCAAAATAAATCGGGAAAACCCTTTGTGAACAATGTTTAATGAAGAAAATTTTGATTTTATTATTGATAACTATGCATATTACCAGTCACAAATTAGCTATAACATTCAATAGAGAGCAGAATTAAGCATATTGAAAGGGCGAAATTCTCACCAAAGATGAGAATTGGCACTAGCCAAACCCTATTGGAATTTTTTACCATATCTATGGTCTATACCCAAACGACCCTAAACTAACCCAAATTAACCGAGTAGCATCATGCCTTTGAGTCGATTTCACGCGTTACGCGAATACCTGAATAAGGTCATTTTAGGACAACCCGTCCTGACCGAAAACCTGCTAATAGCCTTGATTGCAGATGGACATCTGCTCGTAGAGGGACCACCAGGTCTAGCTAAAACTCGTGCAGTCAAGGCCCTGTGTGACGGTGTCGAAGGGGATTTTCACCGTATTCAATTTACTCCCGACCTATTGCCAGCCGATCTCACCGGTACCGATATCTATCGCGCACAAACTGGAACATTTGAATTTGAAGCGGGCCCGATTTTTCATAACCTGATCCTGGCGGATGAGATCAACCGAGCACCGGCAAAAGTACAATCGGCGCTGCTGGAAGCCATGGGCGAAGGCCAAGTTACCGTTGGCAAGAACAGTTATCCATTACCTGAGATGTTTCTCGTTATGGCAACCCAGAACCCATTAGAGAATGAGGGAACCTACCCCTTACCGGAAGCACAACTCGACAGATTCTTAATGCACTTAAATCTGGATTACCCTAGTGCTGAAACCGAGTTCGAAATCATGCGGATGTCACGCAAAGAAGCATTGAAACAAGCAGCACCTTCTGTCGAACCCATTATTCAAAAAGATATATTCGAAGCCCGCGAAGAGTCACTCGAGATCTACCTTGCTGAGCCTCTGGAAAAATATATCGTCGATATCGTGATGGCAACTCGTCAACCCGAACGATACAGCGATGACCTGGCAAAATGGCTCGAATATGGCGTGAGCCCGCGAGCAACATTGTCACTGGAACGTTGTGCCCGAGCACGCGCTTGGCTCAATGAGCGAGACTTTGTCTCACCCGAAGACATACAGGCAGTGGCGCCTAACGTATTAAGACACAGATTACTGCTGAGCTATCAAGCCCAAGCCGAAGGCGTGAGTCGCGATCAGGTCATTAGTCATATCCTTTCTCAAGTAGCGGTACCATAAATGGCAGAAAAAACTCTGCCTCTTTTTGCCGATGGGGTAAATCTCACTCAAAAAGAACTTTTAGCGTGCCAGAACCTAGCCAGAGCACTTCCCGAGAAGCGCTCCAAGGCGCGTGCAAGTCTCTCTGGTGACAGAGCTAGCCTGATAAAAGGTCGCGGAATGGAGTTTGCCGAGGTGCGTCACTATCAAGCCGGTGATGATGTCCGTACCATCGACTGGCGAGTGACCGCCAGAACGGGGAAGGCGCACACTAAGTTATTTGTAGAGGAGAGAGAGCGGCCGATTTTAATCCTGCTCGATCTCAGTCACAGCCTCTATTTTGGCTCAAGCTTACTGCTCCAGTCCGTTCAGGCGGCGCATTTAGCCACCACCTTAGGTTGGAGTGCCATTTTTCACGGTGACAGATTAGGTGCATTAATAGCGACAGAGCAAGAGCATCTTGAGTTAAAACCAAGAAGTCGTCAGCAAGGGATCTTACAGCTGATCTCTGGCATAGAATCCCTGCATAAAAAACAACTCAGTCAGATATCTGAGCACCAAAGTGAACCTGAGCATCTGTTTAAGGCCTGTCAGCGGTTAAGGCGGATAGCGAAACCCGGCTCTCTGATCTGGATAATAAGTGATGGTAATAATTTTAATGATGCTTGCCTCGCGCCATTATCGGATCTTAAACGTCATTGCGATATGGGGGCGTTCTTAATCACAGACCCCCTCAGACAAGGTACACTGGCATTGCCAAAGCAATTCCAGTTACCGGTCAAGGAAGGCAATAAAGAACTTACGCTCAATCGCGGCGGCTATGATGCCTGGCTAAAGAAACAACTCGATTCTCAACAGCAATTTACACAAATGATGCAAAAGCTGAATGTTCAAACCCGAGTCATAGATGCGGGAGAGACACTAAATAATCAAATAGGGGCATTGAGGTGATGGAAGCAACAACAAACCCAGCCTTAGCCTCTCTGAAAGATATTCAGACACCTGAAATCATCGCCTCATGGCCTATCGCTTATGGCTATTGGGTCATACTGGCGCTGATAATAATGGCGATTACGGTCATTTTCTATCTGGCCAAACGCCAACGTCTATATTCTGCGCCCAAACGTATCGTGATAGCCGAGCTCAAAGAGCTGGATCCAAATCATAAAGAGTTATCTTCACACATTAATACCTTGATTAAACGGGCTGCGATGAGCTACCTCCCCCGTGAACAAGTTGCAGGACTCGAAGGAGAGACTTGGCATCGCTGGATGAATACTCAAGTTAAACAGCCTGATCCACAACTGCAGGCGCTACTCGACAAACGTTATCAAAGAGAAGGTTTAGCCAGTGGAGAGGGCCCGGTTCTGAAGACCTTAGCTCACCAATGGCTTAAAGAAGCGTTACCTATCAAGATGAATCCGGTAAATAGCCCCCAAACAAATACCGAGGAGCACAAATGCTGACTCTCGCATGGGCATGGCTTTTACTACTTCTGCCACTACCGCTTATTTTTCGTAAAAAACAGCAAGAGGTGGAGGTCAGCGGACACCTGCATCTGCCGGGTATTGCTCAAAATGGCACCCAGCAGATAGAGCAACAAGCCAGATCACGTAAAATGCATTGGCTTATTTGGGTATTGCTAGTCATCGCCGTCGCCCGTCCTTTATGGATGGGGGAACCAATAGAGCTTCCAAGTAAAGGGCGCGATTTGATGATGGCGGTCGATCTCTCCGGCAGTATGCAAATTGAAGACATGGTGCTCGATGGAAAAACGGTCGATCGTTTCACTATGATCCAAGCCGTTGTCAGCGACTTTATTGAACGACGTAAGGGTGACAAGTTAGGCTTAATTCTTTTTGCCGATCATGCCTACCTGCAAGCGCCTCTCACTCAAGACCGGCGCTCCGTGGCCCAATTTTTAAAAGAGGCGCAAATAGGGCTGGTCGGTAAACAGACCGCCATAGGTGAGGCTATCGCCTTAGCGGTTAAACGATTCGATAGGGTCGATGAGAGTAACCGCATATTAGTATTATTGACCGATGGTTCAAACAACTCCGGCTCCATCTCCCCGGAACAGGCGGCGGCCATAGCGGCCAAGAGAGGGGTCAAGATATACTCCATCGGTGTCGGTGCTGAAGTGATGGAGAGACGCACCCTATTTGGAAAGGAGCGAGTCAATCCCTCGATGGATCTCGACGAAACCCAGCTCACCGCACTGGCACAAACCACCGGCGGTCTTTATTTTCGTGCCCGAAATGCACAAGAGCTGGAGTCGATATATCAAGAGATAGATAAGCTTGAACCTATCAGTCGGGATCAACTCAGTTACCGACCTCAATCGGAGCTTTTTTACCTCCCACTTGCTACGGCCCTACTTATCAGTTTTTTGATGGCCTTATCGCAACTCTCACTCTTTAAACGACTCAGCATCAGATGGGGTAAACGCTAAACATGTTACATTTCTTACGCCCGGAATGGTTCCTTGCTCTGCTTCCACTAGTGATAATCATGTGGCTTTTATGGCGAACCGAACAGGAAAACTCGAGCTGGAATCGATATATTTCTCCGCATTTGGCGGCATTACTGGTAACAAAAACAAAAGATGTTAAGCGTCCCTCACTCTCGTACCTGGCGGTTAGCTGGTTAATCGCGGTTTTTGCGCTTTCCGGACCCGCCTTTACTCAACAATCACTCCCGGTTTTTGAAGCCACTCAGGGGCGAGTGATCGTCATGGATATGTCACTGTCGATGTACGCGACGGATCAAGCGCCTAACAGACTGTCCCAAGCTAAATTTAAGGCAACCGATCTTATCGGCGAGCTAACCGAGGGTGAAACCGGACTCGTCGCGTATGCGGGCGATGCCTACACCATCAGTCCGCTAACTCGTGACAGATCAACCTTACTCAATCTCTTACCTACCCTCTCGCCGGATATTATGCCGTCGAGGGGCTCAAACCTCGTCGCTGCATTAGAGCAAAGCAAAAATCTACTGGCTCAAGGTGGCCACATTGGCGGTGATATTCTACTGCTATCGGACGGTATACCTCCACGGCAGCTCAATGAAGCCAAGAAAGTCCTTAAAGGCACCCAATATCGGCTCGGGATCTTAGCGTTTGGAAGCGAGCAAGGCTCTCCTATCCGGTTACCCGATGGCCAGTTACTTCGGGATAATGGTAACCAGGTGGTTGTCGCGAAAACAAACTATCTGCAGCTCAATGAACTCGCTCAAGAGACCGATGGCATACTGATCCCCTTTCGTACCGATGGTCAAGATCTACAGCAACTGCTTACCTGGCTTTCCACCACTGGCGAGACGAAAGCCACAGAACTCGATGGTGAGATCTGGCAAGATGCCGGTCCCTTCATTGCGCTATTACTGCTTATTCCTGTTCTGCTAAGTTTCAGGCACGGATTAGTTGGCGTCGCACTCGCCTGCATTATTTATCAACCAACCCCAGCCATGGCATCAAGCTGGGACGATGTATGGCAAACTAAGAATCAACAAGGTATGGAGGCCTATCAGGCTCAGGAATATCAAGGTGCGTCAGAGAAGTTCAGTGACCCTCAATGGCAAGCCAGTGCGCGCTACAAGGCGGGCGATTATGATGAAGCCTTAGCCCTATTTGAACAAGATGAGAGTGCAACAGGCCTTTATAATCAAGGAAATAGCTTGATGCAACAGGGTAAATATGACGAAGCCATCAAACGATACGAGCGTGCCGTCAAAAAAAATCCTGAGCTTAAAGATGCACATGAGAACTTAGAGTTAGCTAAAAAGTTAGAAGAACAGAAGCAGAAGTCATCGGAACAGGATGAAGACTCCGGTCAGGGAGATCCCTCTGACAAAGATGAGAACTCAGACAAAGAGAAAGAGTCGAAACAGGAGAAAGGTTCTGATAAGGGGGATGGCTCTGAGCAGGAGAACGAATCCGGGCAAGATGAAAACTCAGAGCAAAGTAACGACGCTAATCAAGACGAGCAATCGGCTCAAGAGAAACAAGCTTCAGACCCCGCTTCGCAGGAAAAGAGTAATGAATCTGAAATGCTGGCCGATCCCGACAAGAAAGAGGCTGAAAAGCCCGAAGGTGAAGATGCTCAGCAATCATCTGACTCGGTAGAACAAAACGGTGAAAGTGCCGAAAAGGAACAATCTAAAGCTGCCCAAGCTGAAATGAACGAAGAAGCCCAAGAACCATCTACCGGTAAAACAACGGCAGCTCAACAGGCGCAAACTCAGGATGAACTTCCACCTGAGATGGAGCGTGCATTAAGAGCGTTAGCCGACGACCCCCAAGTTTTGCTTCGCAATAAAATGCAGCTTGAATATCAGAAACGTCGCAGACAAGGCATGGCTTCGCAGGAACAAGAACAATGGTAAAGATCTTCAACCAGCCATGTTTTGTAAAATTGGCAAATCAAAACGACTTTAAGCAAAATTATTCTTTAAAGGATCTCGAATCGTGTTAATACGACAACTCTTTATTGCGGCACTATTAACGCTGTCGTTCTCATTCCCAAGCTTTGCCATCAGCAAAATTGAAACCTCTGTGGATAGAAATCCTGCCGTAGAGGGGGAATATCTGGTTCTAACGATAAATGCCGATGACGACATCAGCACAGGAAAGCTCGATACCTCTGCACTACTCCATGATTTTATCGTGGGCAGAACCAGTGTGAGCCGCAGTACACAGATCGTCAATTTTGATACTCAGAGACTCACTCGCTGGCAAGTACTATTGGCCCCAAAGCGTTCCGGCAACATTCTCATTCCGCCCTTCACTATCGATGGGGTGAGCTCTGCGCCGATTAGTTTAACCGTAGTGCCCGTCGGCAGCCAAACACAACAGATGCAAAGCCTCTTTATTCGTACCAGTTTATCGACCGAAGAAGCCTATGTCGGCCAACTGATCACCTACAAGGTTAAGCTCTTTCTGGCGGTTGACCTTCAGCGCGGAGTACTGAGCGCACCGGCGATAGATGGCGCACAGATTAAGCAACTTGGCGAAGATACCGATACCACTGAAATCGTCAATGGACGGCGCTACAGAGTCATAGAGAGAACCTATGGCATTATCGCCGACCTGCCTGGTGAGTTAACCATTGAGGGAGCAAATTTCTCAGGTGACGTTGTCGTTCAATCATCGAGACGAGGCGGTATGTTTTCTTTCAATGAAAGTAAACCGATGCAAGCCAAAGCCACTAAATCAATCATCTTGATCAACCCGATCCCAATTGAATTTAATGGTGACTGGTTAGTCTCAGATCTTGTCGCATTAAACGAAGACTGGACACAAGAAGATAGCTACGAGCTCGGCTCTCCAATCACGCGTACCATTTCGCTTTTAGCGGTGAATACCGACGAAACAAGTCTGCCAGAACTCGATATAAAGGTACCAAGCGAACTTAAAACCTATCCGGAAAAGGCTCAAAGACAGTCTTTTGTTCGTGATAAAAAAATAGTCTCTCAACTGACACAGACCTTAGCAATAGTTCCGACGAAAGCCGGTAGTTACACACTGCCAGAGATTAGTGTGCCATGGTGGAACCCGCATACGAAAAAACAAGAGGTCGCTAAACTTCCTGCGAGGACCATCCTTATCACGGGAAGTGCTAATGTCGAAAATGAGTTACCGAGCCTCTCTGCCGAAACCCGTGGTTCGACAACCTCAGGTATATGGCCCTGGTTAACACTGTTTTTTGCGCTACTTTGGTTAGTAACACTCATACTTTGGCGCCGGGCCCTTTCCCACAATTCTCGTGCTGGTAATGAGCGTGTACAAGTTGCAGCAGTGCAACCTAAGCAATCGAGTAGCTATGAACGTATCAAACAGGCCTGTGAAGAGGAGAAAGCGGGTAAAGTACTCTCCGCTCTTCAAGCCTATTTTACCGAGCAATATGCCCAAACCATGACCTTAAATGAGATATCTCACTTATCCCCTGCGCTTCATACCGTGATTGCAGAGCTGCAAGCCAGCGCATTTAGCCGGGAAAACCCTAAAATAGATTATCGAACTGTCTTAGCCTCGGTAAAGTTGGCCCCCGCGGTATCGGCTAAACAGGAAAAATCGGCTTTGGTCGAACTCAATCCCCGATAATTTTTCTTTATCCAAGCATGGCAAGACGTTAACTAGTTATTAACTTCTTGCCATTCATCTCCAGCACGTTAAGCTAACGAGTATTGTTGGATCACAGATTTAAGAAATGTTTAGTCGCTCGCGAAATAAAAAGTCTAGTTCCACGGTCAATTCAGACATGCTTAGTAAACAAAGACGATACGATAGCCTTGTCAGGGCACTTCACGCCGACATATTCCGTTACGCCTACTGGCTTTGCGGCGATAAACATGTCGCGGAAGATATCACTCAAGAAACCTTCCTTAGGGCGTGGCGCTCGCTCGAGTCTTTAAAAGATGATAAGGCGGCTAAAGCCTGGCTTATCACCATTTTGAGAAGAGAGAATGCCCGTCGATTTGAACGTAAACAGTTCAATTACTCTGATGTCGAGCAGGAACATCTTGAAGATGTATTCTCAAGCAGTTCTGAAGACAAGGCTGAGCAACACCTCATTCGTCGACAGATAGCCAATTTAGAACTCGAGTATCGCGAACCTTTGCTACTGCAAGTTATTGGTGGTTTTAGTGGCGAGGAGATCGCGGGTATTTTAGACCTAAACCGAAATACCGTAATGACCAGACTCTTTCGCGCAAGAAACCAACTTAAAGATGTTATCGAACAACCCCAAGCAAGAGGTCAATCCAATGGATGAGCTTAAATTTAGACGACAGGCCTATGGAGAGCCAAACTGTCAAGATGAGGATTTTCTCACAGCGATGCACGATTCCCCGGAGCGTGAGTCCTT